>Ga0180438_10000185_pt1 | contig 132169 bp, 121 predicted proteins | sample SS_ome_12_FD_132455 | JGI IMG/M metagenome (GOLD analysis project Ga0180438, IMG submission 132455) | Hypersaline lake sediment archaeal communities from the Salton Sea, California, USA - SS_3_D_2 metaG | ecosystem: Environmental > Aquatic > Non-marine Saline and Alkaline > Hypersaline >... | reverse complement strand
TTTCCACTCCGCTGATACAGTACACGATAGTTCATCGGACACGCCTTTGCGAAGTTTTGGTCAACTTCTAGTGTGTTCGATGAACTCCTTTTTCTCAACCTCCAAACATGTCCTCCCCTCAGCTCTTTAAGGGGGAGGGCTGGGGAGGGGGTGAAACGTCTGGAACAAAACCGGCTTTCCCACCGAAGTAGACAACTCACACCCGCCCTTCGGGCCCCTTGCCAATGCGCATCTGGACACTGTCGTTTTGCCCGGTGCCTTTTGCGTGTGCTCAGAAGCACCTATACTTGGACCCGTCGTCCCGGCGCGGGGGGCGGCGACGATTGGGCCGCTGGGGCTGGCATAGACTGAGGAGGCATTCTTGTCCGCAAGCGATAACGCGAAGCTGACCATCGTGGCGATTTCCGACACACACACCTTTCACGACAGGCTGGCGGTGCCCGGCGGCGACGTGCTGGTTCACGCCGGGGACATGTGCGACGAAGGGTCGCTGGACGAACTCACCAGGGCGCGCGATTTCCTGGCCGCCCTACCCCACCCCCACAAGATCGTCGTGGCGGGCAACCACGACCTGGCCTTCGAGAGACAGCCGGAGGAGGCCCGCCGCCTGTTCGAGGGCTTCATCTACCTGCAGGACGAAAGTTGGTCCATCGAGGGCGTGACCTTCTACGACAGTCCGTGGCTGCCGCGTGCCGACGACTGGGCATTCATGTTGCCGCGTGGCGAGCCGCTGGCGGAGAAATGGGCCATGATCCCGGACGACACCGACGTGCTCGTCACCCACGTGCCGCCGCGCGGCATCGGGGACGAGATCGGTGCGGAGCCCTGGCGCGAAGGCTGCGCCGACCTCCTGCAACGCGTGCAAGAGGTAACGCCAGCGCTGCATATCTTCGGGCACGTGCACCGCATGCGCGGGCGCTGGCGCATCGGGCCGACGACCTTCGTCAACGCCAACACGGACGAGGGCCAGGACCCCGCGACGGTGATCCGCCACCCGCCGGACGGGCAGTGAGGACCGGGTCCCTCTCGATGGCCCACCCGGTTGGGCGGCGCGGATTGGGCTGTTGAGGCTGGCATAGACAGAGGAGGATTCATGCCCGCAGAGGACAACGTGGCGCTGACCATCGTGGCGATGGCCGACACGCACGGGTTCCACGACGATCTGGCGGTGCACGACGGGGACGTGCTGATTCACGCGGGGGATATGTGCCGCTCCGGGTCGCTCGACGAACTGGCCATCGCCCGCGACTTTCTGGCCGCCCTACCCCACCCCCACAAGATCGTCGTGGCGGGCAATCACGACCGGGCGTTCGAGCGACAGCCAGAGGAAGCCCGGCGTCTGTTCGCGGATTTCGTCTACCTGCAGGACGAAGCCCGGACCGTCGAGGGCGTGACCTTCTACGGCAGCCCGTGGACGCCCTGGTACCTCGACTGGAGCTTCAACCTGCCGCGTGGCGAGCCGCTGGCGGAGAAATGGGCCATGATCCCGGACGACACCGACGTGCTCGTCACCCACGGGCCGCCGCGCGGCATCGGCGACGACGCCGGTGAGGTGCAGTGGCGCGAAGGCTGCGCGGACCTGCTGCGCCGCGTGCAGGAGGTGGCCCCCCGGCTGCACGTCTTCGGGCACATCCACCGCATGCGCGGACAATGGCGCATCGGGCCGACGACGTTCGTCAACGCCACCACCGACGAGTGCCTGAAGCCCGTCACCGTGATTCGCTACCCGCCGGAAATCCGGTAAGACGCAGGCCAGGGCCAGCTTCTACGACGGGCGACGGCGGCTAAGAAGGAGGCTTTCCAAAAAAGCCGCTGACATCGAAGTGGATCGCCTTTTCGCTGCCATCTGCCAGTCGAATCTCGATGACATCGTACATTCGATTGTCGTGCTGTGTCAGAAACTGGCCTTTCATTTCCCAGTCCCGGTTGCGGCGTCCAAAGCGTTTTTCGAGCCACTCATACTCCTTCGGGACTCCATCCGCACTGCTTGTCGCCTGAATGACGATAGCATCTTCAAAACTCTCCCCACTTCCGGCACGCTTATCTCGTGATGCCGCACCTTCGCTTTCTGTCTTTGGACCGCGCCCAGTCGACCCAAACAATCTCTTGAACATGGAACCCTCCTCACCGCAAGAAGAGAACTCGCGCATTCACCCTTAGCTGAAGTGCAGTAAGGACCGCGTCCCTCTTGATGGCCCTTCGGGCCAACCCCAGCCTACTCCGCGATGACCCACTCGGTTGGCTCAGTGACCGCGAAGGAGGCGCGGAAGTCGAGCACCTCGCCGCCGCAGCCCTGGGCCTGGAGCGCCCAGGTGCCGGGCACCACCTCCACGGTCAGGCGGTCGCCGGGCATCAGGGTGTCGCCGCCCAGCAGGTCGCCAACCCACTCGGAAGCGGGCGAGCCGATCAGCGCGAAGCACACCACCTGGGACGTGTCGTTGACCATCGTCAGCGCGACCCGCTCCCCTGCCCCACCCGCGCCCTCGTCCCCGTCCCCGACCTGAATCACCCGCTCGACGATGCCGAGCGACCCCGCCGGATAGGTGTTGTAGCCGTCGTATATCTGCGCATCGGCGAAGTACTCGACCTCGACGCGGTGCGAACCGGCGGGCAGCCGCCCCAGCGGTATGTCCCAGTAAGCCAGCGGGGCCGGTGGACCGCCTGGGCAGCCGACCGCTTCCAGTTGCGCGGTGGTGCCGACGGCGTGGCTCAGCGACTCGACGCCGGGCACGAGCTGCCCGTCCACCCAGGCCGAGAGGCCCATCTGTGCGGCGTTGTCCTCGGCCTGCTGCGGGGTGTCTGTGATCCAGTCCGCCCGGATCACGACCTCGTCGCCCGGCCTGATGGGCGGCTGAGGGCAGTCCTGCCACAGCGGCACGACGACCTCCGCGGGGGCGGCCTCCCCTGCCCCACCCTGGCCGCCGGGTCCCGCCTCCAGGGTGACCGCCGTCGCGGCCTTCAGCGCGACCCCGCGCGCCTCGCCGCGCAGCGCCCCGTCACAGCTTTCGCCGCGCAGGTCGTACGCGCCGGGCGGCAGCCCAAAGGTGACGCTCTCCCCGCGCGCGATGGTCGCGCCAGCGCCCAGCCAGTTCGCCCCCCAGGCGGCCTCGCCCGTGGCCGAGATGTACAGCGTGCACAACTCGGCGGGCATGCCGTTCACGACCGACAGCTCGACGTAGCTGACACCCGTCTCGATGGCCTCTGTCGGCGCGGCAGGGGGAGCGGTGGTCGGCGGCGCGCTGCTCGGCAGCCCGCAGGCCAGCGCCGCGCCCACCAGACCCGCGACCAGCACCCATTTTGACGCCCGTCGTGTGCGCATGGTTCACCTCACAAGCCCGCCGTTAGGGGGCAAAATTGGGAAATGGCTCGGCACCCTTCGACACGCGGAAGGTCTGCTCGGCTGGCGCGATGCCGTTCAAGCTGCCGCGCCCGCTGGTCTTGGTGCCCTCCAGAAAGAGCACGTCCGAAGGGGTGGCGGTGCCGCTCACGTTGTAGGTGGCGCGCCCGCCGCCCGGACAGGCGTGGAACTTGATCGTCCCGCTGACGGCGTCGGTGTTCGGGTCCTGCCGCAGCGTGATTTCCCAACGGTACGGCCTGTCCTCTTCGTCGCAGAGCGGACCGCTGTTCCACGACCCGCCAAAATCCTGCACCTCCGCAGGGGCCGGGGCCTCGACGGGCGGCGCTGAGTCGGCGGGCAGTTCGGGCACGTCTTCGCTTGCCCCGGCGGGTTCCTTGGGCGGACCGGCGTCGAGGGCGCGGGCGGTCTCCTGAGCCTGCAGCGTCGCGCCGTAGTCCACCATCACGTCGATTTCGTCCTCGTGATACATCGGATCGACGGCTTCGGTGCGCCGCTCGATCTCGCCGCAGGTGACCGCCGCCGTGGCCAACGAGAGCACGACCCAGGCACTCGCCAGCACGGCCACGCGCACGCGCGGCCTACCATTGAACAAGTTGTTTGCCATCGTCGTTTCCTCCGTCCGGTGGCCCTACCACCTCACAAACGTCGTTACCAGCGGATCGCGAGAAGGTCGGCCAGCCAGAGGCCGCCCATCAGCAGGCCCGCGCCCAGGAGGACACCGGGAGGGAGCCCGGTCGCCGTGTAGGTGAGCGCCCGCCTGAGGGGCTTGGTGACAACCCGTCGAAGTATGGACCACTCTATCCACCCGATTACACTTCCGAAGATGGCGAGGCCAACCAGCACCACCACGCTCGACGCCGCTACCGCGACAATCCAGCTCGCACGCAGCGTAGCGGCCAATTCCTCCGCGACAGATGGATCGGCGTACGTGGTGATACCAGCAAGTACGCGCCTTGCCCGCCATATCTGGTTCAGAATTGGCACGACGACGGCGGCGCACACCGCCCAACCGGCAATGCTGATTCCCACACATTTGACGATCGGGGGACCGGTGTCCGGGGCAGGAGACGACTGTTCTTCCAGACCAGCTTCGGGGTGGGCTGAACTGCCTGCCATTATTCTCTTCTCCCCGCCTGAGCTTGCTTCCCACCTATAGGATAGCATAATCCCCGCGCATAGCGGGGACTTTTCCACAGATATGCCGGATCGAAACCCTACCCGCCGCTCGACGAAACTTAAAGTGGCGTTAACCGGCGCTTAAACTGGCTGCGCTACTGTCATCTACGGAGCAACTTCTTCTTCACCAGCAAACGTCCATCACCGCCCTTCCCCTCGTTGGGATGGGCGTTTGCTGTTTTGGGCTGCGTCACGCCCATTGCGAGGAGAACGCAAAACCCTGCCACAAGATGAAGTGCAGCCGCGACGAGCCAACCGGCCAGCACAGGCGTGACTTGACGTGAATTTCACGGGATTCTTGGGCTTTCTTTAGCCAGTTGGGGCCAACGTATCGCTACACTGCGACTGAGATCGTATGATGACTCTACGTAGTAGTCTTGTTGAGCACGTGGTCGTTCATCCCCGGTGGGGGGCCTCCTGGCCCGGTCCAGAGCGGAAACCCAATCTTGATGCCGCAGAGAACGCTGCCTTCGTAGGTTGAACCCAGGGATAGAGTTCATGGATCAGAAAACACAAACTTCGGACGAATCAGACCGCACCAGACAAATCAGCAGCTGCCAGCGAGAGCTTGAGCGGATGTCAAAGGACGAGCTGATCCAACTGCTGCTGCGATCGGAGGGCAAGTGGTCGCGTTCGACAGGGAATCTCCGCAGGTCGACCGCCGCGCGCGCGTTCAGCCTCGACGTGCCGTGGGAGGCCAATGAGGCTCTCGTCCTCCCGGCGCACGCTGCGAGCAAAGCCAGCCGGGCAACGCAGGCGCGATGGCGCGTCAGTCTGGTCAGTTTTGATCTGTCGCACCCGGTCGTCGGCGTGGAGGTCCGCGGCGAGGTCGTGATTGGCCGCGCCGCCGGCGATACCCACCCCGACCTCGACCTGGCGGCGTTCAACGCCGACGCCTACGGCGTCTCGCGCAAACACGCGCTGCTGCGCCCAGAGGGCGAGGCGCTGTGGCTGGTGGATTTGGAGAGCACCAACGGCACGTTCGCCAACGGCGCGACGGTGAAGCCTTCCCAACCGTACCCGCTGGCAGACAAAGACATCATCGCCCTGGGCCGTCTCCAATTCCTGGTGAGGGCCCAACTGGCACCGCGCTAGGTTCTGGGAGGGGATGCTCCCCTCCAGGCAGTCCGCCACTCTGTCAGCTTCCCCTATTCCGCCAGCAAGAGTCTACCATCACCCTTCCCTCCCGTGGGGATGATGGCGTTGCGACACGCCAGGCGCGGCGCACAACGCCCACCGGACACAGATATTGCGCCCGGTGGGATCTTTGCTTCTACTGGACTTTCGCCCCTCTCGGCGGTTCGGCGAAGGTCCAGTGAGTGCAACTGCGCTTCCTGGCTTTCGCGCAATTACCAGACTACTGGTTGGCGGCTGGGTTCGGTTGCCAGTCGGGAGAGCGGTCAGTTGCCGGAGTATTCGTTAGATAGGCCAGCCCTGAGCCATCAGCATACATCACGCAGATATCTACCTTGATGGCGCCAATGCTAGAGGCGGTTTGGAAAGCGATTCGCGTTCCATCGGGTGACCAGACAGGCGAGAAATCATCCCGGGTGTTGTCCGTCAGTTGCGTCTGGTCCGAGCCATCGGCGGCCATCACGAAGACCTCGTAGTCGGCATAGTCGCTGGCCCGTTTGGAGGCGAAAGCGATCTGCGTCCCATCCGGCGACCAAGCGGGGTGCCGATCATACGTCAAAGTACCGGTCAGTTGCATCTTTCCTGAGCCATCGGCGTTCATCACGTATATTGCGCGATCGGCCACATAGGCAATACGTGTTCCATCCGGCGACCAGGCGAAATCCATGCCATGCGGCGTCTGGCCATCCGGTAGACTGATTTGTCCCGGGCCGTCGGCGTTCATCACGTGGGGACCCAAGCGTGGGCCCCTGCCATAGGGAGCGACAGCGTACGCGATCCTTGAGCCATCGGGCGACCATACAGGATCCACGTCGTCCTGGTTCACATTGTCCGTCAGTTTCCTGATCTGCGACCCATCAGCTGCCATCACGTAGATCTCGTAGTCCCCGTCCACGATCGAGTCAAAGACAATCTGCGCGCCACCTGGAGACCAATCAATGGCCGAGTCATCCGCCTCGTTGTCCGTCAGTTGTCTGATTTCAGAACCGTCAGCATCCATCACGAAGACTTCGAAGTCGCCGTCCCGGTTGGATATGAAAGCAATCTGGGTGCCATCAGGCGACCATTGGGGCGAGATGTCCTTCCCCGGATGGCGGGTCAGGTTACTCACGTTGGTCCCGTCGGCGTTCATGATGAAGATGTCCTGGCTGCCATCATCGCGGGTGGACTCAAAGACGATTCGCTCCGGTCCGACAGCCAGATAGACGGCTGTCGGCGCTGTCGTTGGCGTGGATTCGACCGTCGCTGGCACCGTCTCAACTGGTTGAGGTGTGTTAGTCGCCCACGTGGCTTGTGAGGTAGGAGCAGCTGTCGCAGTGCAGGCTGCCAGCACCCCGGCAAGGATCATGATGACCTGGAGTTTCAACTTTTCAGTCAAATCGCGAGACTCCGGTAGGGTTGCGAGTTTTGTGCGAGCGACTACAAGATGCGGGCAGATTTAGGAGAAATCAGAGCGGCGCGGAGGCTACTCAACCTGATTCTGGTCTCCTCTGAAAATAGATCGACTTTCATTCTCTTGCTGTGGTGGGGCAGCGTCCCATGACGAACTTTCGCCTCAGTGTAGGGCCGTTTTGAGCAGGGCGCAACCTGGCGTCGCCCCTCACCAGGATGCAGATCATGCTCAAACCCTTTGCCAATCTCTCACCTCAACTTATCACCTTCGTCTTGGCCCTACGCCTCTCACAGTCCCGTCCCCAGCAGCGACACGTGATTCAGGTGGCCGATGCCCTGATCACGACCGAAGGGGGCAGGACAGTATCCGGCTTGTACCGGCACATCGTTGGTGATCCCTGTCCCAAAGCGGCAGCCGATACCTTTCGGGAAGGGCGATTTGAGGCTGCCAGAGTGGCAGCCAATACCAGCCTGCATTTTGACTTTCTCAGCCAAAAAAGGCGAAACTGCAGCTTCTAGCGGGGCGCGTAGGCGTGAAGCCCCCAAGATTCACGAATAATTCACGAATTTCTTAGGCTTTCTTTACCCAACCTGGGCCAGGAGTTGCTACAGTCATATAAAGAAGTTGCGGAGACTTAATGGAGTATTCATGCGGGCGAATTGTCGCTCATTCTCCGCCGGGGGGTGCCGACGGGCGGCGTCCCAGCGGATGCGGCCCCGGACCTGAAGCCACGGAGAGCTTCCAATCACCACCGGTCGCTTGATCGCGAAGGATTGAGACCATGAATCCGTTAGGGCCAGCTTTGGGAACATCAGAAAAAACCGGAGAGATCAGCAGCCGGCAGCAAGAGCTAGAGCGAATGTCGAAGGACGCGCTGGTCCAACTGCTGCTGCAATCGGAGGGCGAGTGGTCGGGCCGGACACTTCCCTTCCACCAGCCGGCGGTTTCCCGCTCATTCAGCCTCGACGTGCCGTGGGAGGCCGACGAGTTTCTCACCCTCCCGGCGCACGGTGCCGGTGAGGGCAGCCGGGCCGCGCAGGCGGCATGGCGCATCATTTTGGTCAGCTTCGACCTGTCGCACCCGGTCGTCGGCGTGGAGGTCTGCGGCGAGGTCGTGATTGGCCGCGCCTCCGGCGATACCCGCCCCGACCTCGACCTGGCGGCGTTCAGCGCTGGCGCCTACGGTGTCTCGCGCCGACACGCGCTGCTGCGCCCAGACGACGAGGCGCTGTGGCTGGTGGATCTGGAGAGCACCAACGGCACGTTCGCCAACGGCGCGACGGTGAAGCCTTCCCAACCGTACGCGCTGGAAGACCACGACATCATCTCCCTGGGCCGCCTCCAGTTCCAGGCGAGAGTCCAGCAGAAAGCGCGCTAGCGTCCAGGTTGGGCGGTCGTTTCCTCCACCCAGGGACCAGGGGCTCATACGTCTGGTGTGAGTCACTTCATCTGGATTCGCTGGTCCCCCCCACCCCAACCCTCCAGTTGGCGCTGGACTGTAACGTCTGCCGTGAGTTACATTGGCTGAAAGCTTCCTGGGCATACTCTGGCTATGTCCACCCCCTCCCCAGCCCTCCCCCGTTGAACGGGGGAGGGTCCGCGAAGCGGGGGTGGGGGTGCAAAAGACACCAGACGAATAGCAGGAGATTAGTTCACACCAAGCGCTTAAGCCCCTTGTCTGCTATTCCACCAAACTGGCAATGCGCATCATCAAGCGGATGGGCCTGCCGGGATCGGCGATCTGGTTGACGGTGCCCACCAGATAGAGCGCCTTGTCCGGGCAGGTGTAGGCGAACGACCCCGTCGAGCCAGAGTGCCCGACGAACTCCGGGAAGGGCTTGAACGGCGAGAAGGCGCGCGGCAGATTCAGGCGCATCAGGCCGTAGCCGTACTGCATCGGGAAGAAGATGCGGTTCCAGCGCCCCGTCAGCCTGTCGAACCACGCCGCGTCGAACAGCCGCCCCTCGAAGAAGGCGCGCAAGAAGACCAGGTTTTCGCGCACCGTCGAGACGATCCCGCCCTCGGTGGTGTGGGAGGTGAGGAAGCGGGGCAGGTGGAGCGGGCTGGCTTTGAGGTAGACGGTGGCCGGTTCCCCCTCAGGCCGCGCAACCCCGGCGTCGTAGAAATGGGTGTGGGCCAGAGCGAGCGGCTCGAAGATCAACTGCCCGAAAGCCTCGGCCACCGGCTGGCCGGTGACGGCTTCGACGATGGCTCCCAGCAGCCGGTAGTTGGTGTCGGCGTAGTGCGCCCTGGTGCCGCCCCCCTGCCCCGGCGGGAACTTCGGCGTCAGGCCGCGCACCACTTCCACGACCTGGGCGGTGTCCAGCGCCCTGTCGTGCCCCTGCTTCAGGTCGTCGAACACGCTACGGCCACCTTTGGGCTTGTCCAGAAAATAGTCGGCCAGCCCGGAGGTCTGGTTGACCAGTTGGTAGACCCGGATCTGCCCCCCGTAGTCGGTGCCCCGGTAGACGTGGAGGCCCTCGGTCAGCGAGGCGGGCAGGTAGGTAGCGATGGTTTCTTCGACGTCGAGCTGGTCCTGCTCGTGCAGTTTGAGGATGGCCGACGCCGTGTACATCTTGGCGATACTCGCCAGGTGGTACGGCGTCTCCGGCGTCATGGCCGACCCGGAGGCCGGGTCGGCCAGCCCGGCGGCGGCGGCCACGTCGAGGCTTCCGTCGGCGGATTGCACCCCGGCGACGACGCTGGTGACGTTCCCCCTGCCGATCTGTCTGTCGAGCAGGGCCTGCAATTTCGCTTGCATCGTTTGTTTGCTCCCAGTCTTTGCGCGAACCCCGGCTAAGAATATCCCGTTCCGGCGACAGGCGAAACGCCAATAGTACCTGCGTGAGCTTGTCAGGTGGGTTGGAGTGGATTACCCTGCGGGGTGAACCGTGACATCATGCAGCTATCCCGCGCCCGCACCGACGGCACCGCGCCCCCTCGCAGGTTCCCTGACGTTGGCAGCCAGTCCCAGGTAAGGACGACCCCAATCAGCAGGTCTGTAGTACAATACCGCGTCGGTCAGACGAGGCATGGAATGAACAATCTGATCTGACTGCATTTATACGTATGATAGATAACAAAGGACACACATCGTACATGGATCGACCCGAGACACACCTGATTGACGCCATCATCTTTGACCTGGATGGCGTCCTGACGGACACGGCGGAGTATCACTACCGGGCCTGGAAGCGCCTGGCCGACGAAGAGGGCATCCCTTTCACGCGGGAGGACAACGAGAAACTGCGCGGCGTGTCGCGCCAGCGCTCGCTGGAAATCCTGCTGGACGGCCACCAGGTTTCCGCCGAGCAGTTCCAGGAGATGATGGACCGCAAGAACCGCTACTATCAGGAGTTCTTGCAGGACATCACCCCGGCGGACTGCCTGCCGGGCGCGGCGGAACTGCTGCCAGAGATCCGGGCGGCGGGGCTGCGCATCGCCATTGCCTCGGCCAGCAAGAACGCGCCAACTGTGATCGAGCGGCTGGGCATCGGCGAGCTGGTCGACGTGGTGGCGGACGGCCACAGTCCGGGCAGGCCCAAGCCCGCGCCCGATTTGTTCTTGCACGCGGCGCGGCTGCTGGACGTGCCCCCTGCCCGCTGCGTGGTCGTGGAGGACGCGGAGGCGGGCGTCGTGGCGGGGGTCGCGGCGGGGATGGTCACGGTGGGATTGGGGCCGGAGGAGCGCGTCGGGCTGGCCGATCTGGTGCTGCCGGATTTGGGGGGCGTGCGGCTGGCCGATCTGACCCGCCCGGCGACGTGGCGGGTGAGCGAGGCGGCCTTCGAACCGGCGAGGCAGCACCACGCCGAGACGATCTTCACGCAGGGGAACGGCTATCTCGGCACGCGCGGCTCGCTGGAGGAGGGCTTCGAGGGGAACCGGCCTGCCACGCTGGTGCATGGCCTGTGGGACGACATGCCGATTGTCTTCACCGAACTGGCGAACGCGCCGGACTGGACCAGACTGCGCATTCTGGTGGACGGGCAGTTGTTCGGCGTGGCGAGCGGCGAGGTGGTGGACTACGCCCGCCACCTGGATATGCGCACGGGCGTGCTGCACCGCATGGTGCGCTGGCAGCCTGTGGAGGACGGGCCGGAGGTCTTCCTGTATTTCGAGCGGATACCCAGCATGGCCGATCCGCACGTGCAGGTGACGCGCGTTCGCGTGGAGGCCGTGGACAGGCCGGTGACGGTCGAGGTCCGGGTGCCGCTCGACAGCCGCGTCGAGAATCCCGGCTTCATGGAAGAAGGCATCTTGCACTGGGACTGGATCGACCAGCATGCGGACGAGGAGGGTGCATCGCTGCTGCTGCGCACGCGGCACACCGAGAGACTGCTGGCGATGAGCAGCCGCCTGGTGACGAGCGGCCCGCCCGCCGAGCACACGGCAGTGGACTGCCCCGGCTGTCCCTGGCTGCACCGCACCGCGACGCTGCAGCCCGGCGAGTCACTCGTCGCCGACAGGTTCACCGCGCTGTTCACGTCCCGCGACCTGGACGACCCGCTGGCGGCAGCCGAGCGAAAGGCCCGCGAGGGGGCGGAAAACGGCTACGAGGCGCTCAGAGCGGCCAGCGATGCCCGGTGGGCGGCGTTCTGGGCGGACGGCGACGTGCTCATCGAGGGCGACGACGAAGCGCAGGTGGCGCTGCGGCACGCGCTGTTCCAACTGCGCATCGCGGCCTCCGAGAGCGACGAGCGGGTGAGCATCGGCGCGAAGTCGCTGAGTGGTTTCGGCTACCGGGGGCACGTTTTCTGGGACACCGAGACGTTCATGCTGCCCTACTTCACCTTTGCGCAGCCAGACCTGGCTCGCAATATGTTGATGTACCGCTGGCACACCATCGACGGGGCGCGGCGCAAAGCGGATGGCAACGACCTGCCGGGCGCGCAGTACGCCTGGGAGAGCGCAGAAACAGGCGACGAGGTGACGCCGTCGTGGGTGCCGGACTTCACCGTCCGCACCAAGTACATCCGCATCTGGCCGGGCGACATCGAGATTCACATCAGCGCCGACGTCGCGTATGCGATCTGGCAATACTGGCGGGCGACCGGAGACAGCGCGTTCATGCGCGCGGCAGGCGTGCCGATCATTCTGGAGACGGCGGTCTTCTGGGGCGCGCGCGCCGAGCCTGAGAACGGGCGCTACGCCTTCCGGGACGTGATCGGCCCCGACGAGTACCACGATCACGTGGACAACAACGTCTTCACCAACCGCATGGCGAAGTGGCACCTGGAGACGGCGCTGGCGGCGCGCGAGTGGCTGCACGAGGTCGCGCCGGAAGAGGCGAAGGCACTGGACGAGCGGCTGGACCTCTCGCCGGAGCGGCTGGATCACTGGCGCGACGTGGCCGCGAACGTCATCGTGCTGCACGACCCGGAGACCGGGTTGATGGAGGAATTCGAGGGCTTCTTCGACCTGGACGAGGTGGACTGGTCGCAGTACGAAGGGCGGACGCGCTCGATGCAGGCCCTGCTCGGCGTCGAGGGGGCGAACGCCCACCAGGTGGTCAAGCAGGCGGACGTGATCTTGCTGTTGTGCCTGCTGCGCGAGGAATTCGACCGGCAAACGTGGGAGGCCAACTGGGACTACTACGTCCCCCGCACCGACCACCGCTACGGCTCGTCGCTGGGTCCGGCGACGCATGCCTGGGCGGCCTGCGAGATTGGCCGCCCGGACGAGGCGTACGAGCGCTTCATGCAGGCCGCCCGCGCGGACCTGTGGAACGTGCGCGGCAACGCCGGTGACGGCATCCACGCCGCCTCGGCGGGTGGGTTGTGGCAGGCGGTGGCGTTCGGGTTTGCGGGCCTGCGCCTGACCGACGACGGCTACACCCTCAACCCCCAACTGCCAGCGCGCTGGACGCGGCTGGCGTTCAGTTTCTATCTCAAGGGCAAGAAGCACACGGTAGACCTGCGGGCGGCGGAGCTGGTGGGCAACACCGGGTGAGTGCGACACCCCCACCCCAACCCTTCCCCTTAAAGGGGGGACGCGCAGCGGTCCAGCGTTAGCTGGGCGGGAGGGGGTGATATTCCGGCAGGACAGGTGGCCACTCGCCCCTTCCGCGCAGAGGTCAAACCGTTGTTCCAAAAAGTCGCGACGCCGGAGGACCGGCAGGCCTCACACCTTGCGCCGGTCGATGACCTGCTGGTAGGCGGACACGTAGTCGCGGGCCATGCGCTCGGCGGAGAAGCGCTCCTCGAAGACCTGGCGGACGCGCGCCCGGTCCAGGCTCTCCAGCTTGCCAACCGCTTCGACGGCCTCTTCTAAGGATTCCACGACGAAGCCGCTGACGCCATCGTCCACGACTTCGGGGACGGACCCGCGCCGGTAGGCGACGACGGGCGTGCCACAGGCCATCGCCTCGATCATCACCAATCCGAAAGGCTCCTCCCAGTCAATCGGGAACAGCAGGGCCGCCGCCCTTCCCAGGAAGTCGTCCTTCTCGGCGTCCCCGATCTCGCCGATGAATTTGACGAGTGGCTGGTTTTCCAGCAGCGGCCTGATCTCCGTCGAATAATACTCGTAGTCGACCCGGTCCACCTTGGCGGCGATCTTGAGCGGCATGCCCAGGCGAGTCGCCACCTCGATGGCACGATCCGCGCGCTTTTCGGGCGAGATGCGCCCCAGGAAGGCCAGGTAGCCCTCCGGCTCCCGGCAGCAGGTGAGCAGGTCCGGCGGGAGACCGTGGTAGACGGTGGCCAGCCAGTTGGCGTGGGGCAGCGGCTTGCGCTGCGAGTCGGAGATGGAAACCACCGGCATGTCGGCGAATTCCGCGTAGAGCGGAGCCAGGTCGGGGAGGTCGAGCCGCCCGTGCAGGGTGGTGACCTGCGGGTACCCGAATTTGCGCGAGAGGGGAAAGTGCAGGTAGTCGACGTGGAAGTGGATGACGTCGAACTCGTCAACACGCTGGACGACCTTCTCCAGCATCAGGATGTGATGGGCCATTTGGTCGACGACGGACTCGTCGAGGCGAAGTGAGTAGCGGCTGATCGGCACCAGTTCGGCGGCGGTTTCAGAGTCCCCGCTGGCGAAGAGCGTCACGTCGTGACCCTGACGGACGAGTTCCTCGGTCAGATAGGAGGCGATGCGCTCGGTGCCGCCGTAGAACTTGGGCGGGACGCTCTCGTACAGTGGCGCGACCTGCGCGATTCTCATCGGGTGCTCCTTTCTGTTGTTCTCTCCTTGCTCCTGGCCGGACGTTTGTCCTCAGGGTACGCTCACTTCGAGCAGAACGCAAACGCCGCAGGCTGGCTGCAACGGTTCGCCTGAGTGCGGTTCACCCCCACCCGCCCTGCGGGCCGCTGCGCGTCCTCCTTCGAGGGGGACTACAACGCTTGGTGTGAATTACATCACCTGGCAATCGATCCGTGCGTGCTTCACCCCCACCCGCCTTCGCTGCGCTCAGGCCGCTGCGCGTCCCCCGTTAAACGGGGGAGGGCCGGGGAGGGGGTGGACATAGTTCGCCCCTACCGCCGCACAAGCGGTGCCCGACAACCCCAAACGGCCTTCGGGCACTCAGCCCCGGTCGTTGTCTTCAATGATACAGGGCTTCAAATCCGCCGCTACCAAACGCGTCAACATCCTGCGCGGCACGCCGGGCGCGTCCCTCTGGCAGCGCGGTTACTACGAGCACGTCATCCGAAACGAAGACGACCTGCAACGCACCCGCGAATACGTCGTCCACAACGCGGCCACCTGGCTCGAAGACGAATACCACCCCGCCGGGTTGTAGGGACACCCTCCAGTAGGCCAAAGGGCCGCCTGGGGGTCGCTTCAGACCTGCTCGCCGAACCCGGCCCGCAGCCACCACCCCGCCGCGTACAGGCGCGACCGGTGCCGCAGCTCGTACACGATCATGTAGGCGAACAGCCCGCTCATCAGGATGGCCGTGACGATCAGCAGCTCGTCCGCTTCGTTGAACAGGGTGCCGTTCACGGCCAGACCGACGCTGCCCCCCACCGTGTGAGCCAGCGCGACCAGGATCAGGTTCTCGGTCCACAGGTAGAACAGCAGGCTGACCACGAACGAGACCAGCAGCAGCGCTTGCAGCCGGAGCGTCAGCCCTGCCGGGAAGTAGTAGAACCCGGTCAGGTGGTACAGGGCGAACAGCACGGCGGTCCCGACCACCCCACCCCACAGGCCGAAGTTATCTCGCAGGACGGGCAGCAGAAGGACCGCGAACAACGGGTAGTACGAGATGTGGAACAACGAGGTCGAGACCAAGTGCAGCAGGAAATCCCCCAGCGGGATGCCTGCGGCAGCCAGTTGGGCGAGCGCTTGCTCCTGCGTCAGGAAGACGTAGCAGGCCACGACGACGACGCCCAGCAGCCAGTTCTTGCGCCGGGGCCAGAACGCGAACTCCAGCCCCCAGCGCCGGGCCAGCCACAGCGGCAGGCCGAGGCAGAAGATGGGAAAGTCCACCAGTCCCAGCAGGATACCCGCCACCGGCTCCATCGCGTCGAGCGTGCGGTCGCGCTCCCCGACGGACATCAGCACGTTTGCGACCAGAAACGTCAGCGTGAAGCCCAGGTAGACGGCCAGGGCAACGGCCAGTTGGCGGCGCGCTGCCGCCTGGGAGGGTCTGCGCGTCAGGGTCACGTCAACTCCTTTTCTCTGTCGAGCGCTATTCGGTTTTTCACGTGGTCGTGTCTTGCGTTGGCGAAAAGACCGCCAGCCCGCCGCTCAGAAGGTCAGCGAGGCCCAGCCTTCCTTCAGCAGATCGGAGATGATCGAGCCGACGTACTCCACCTGCACGCCCATCTCTTCCAGCTTCTCGGTGACGCCCATCCGGTCCGAGCACCACTTGCAGGCCAGCACCTCGACCTCGTTCTCCAGCAATTCCTGGATTCTGCCCTGAACCTCGGCGTCGTGGGCGGCGACCCTCTCCGATGGCCCGAACAGGATCACCTTCACCTCGTCCATCCACGCGTTTTTGGCGGCGTTCAGCGGGTAGACCAGGCCCACCTCCAGGGCGACTTCCCGGTCGCCGCTGCCCAAGATGACGAAGACTTTCGTTGCCACGTTTGCTCCCTTTCCTGAGTGAGGACGCGCTTCGCCCGCCAGTATAACCGCTTTGGGTCAGATGTTGCCGCCGACGAGCAACTGGCAGTCCCACCAGCCGGGATGGTCCCCCACAGGATGGCAGGCGTACAGAAACCACTCGCCGACGTAGGCCCAGGTGCGCCCGCCTGGAAGCGGCGGCCTGGGGCTGGTCGGCAGGCTCGCGTCGCCGGGCGCGTAGACCAGCGCGGGCATCGTCTTGTCGGGCAAGACCTCGTCGAAGGTCCGTTTGATGGGGGGTCCCCCCGGGGGCTGGGGAAAGATGACGCGCCCGTTTTCGACGGCGTAGTCGCTGCCGTCGGGGGGATACCAGTCGGGGAAGCCGCTGCCCAGGTCGATGGCCGCCGTGTCCGGTTGGAGCAAAGCGGCTTCGGCCACCCGCTGCATGCGCGGTGAGATCGCCACCCGGCGCGGCGCGAAGACCGCCAGCAGCAAACAGGCGGCGCACGCCCCGGCCAGGACGACCAGCCCGCCTGCTGCGATCAGCCAGCGACGCCGCGCGCCACGCCCGGTCACACCCAACTCATTCGCACGTTCAGGGCGACTTCCCGCCACGTTTGCTCCCTTTTCCGGCTCCAGGATGCGCTTCTATCGCCAGTATAGCCGCTTTTGGACCGGTGAAAAGAGGATTCTCGCGGGAGCGGGCAATCTGGTGCACCGTAGGGGCACGGCAGCGCGAAGCCTCCTGAGCGGAGCGTGAGGATGCCGTGCCCCTACTCACCCCGTTCGAAATCGGCTACAATGTCCGGCGTAGACTGCGTCAAATCTCACACACGAGGGGAGCATTTGATGGCTGAACCAACCGACTCCTGTGTCGAACCGGCGCGGGGGCCAATTCTCGACCAAGAAGCAGCGGATTCACCTGCACAGGCTGACACGACGAAAGGAAGCAGGCCCATGACACTCGCACGGGTGGGGCAGACCGCCCCAGATTTCGAAGCCAGCGCCTACGTCGACGGCGGCTTCCGGCACGTCAAACTGTCCGACTACCGGGGGCAGTGGGTGGTGCTGTGCTTCTATCCCGGTGATTTCACCTTCGTTTGACCAACCGAATTGACGGCAGTTGCCGTCCGGTATGAAGAACTGCAGGAACTCGGCGTGCAGGTGCTTGCAGCCAGCACCGACAGCCGCTTCGTGCACAAGGTCTGGCAGGAACAAGAGTTGAGCAAGATGGTAGAGGGTGGCGTGCCCTTCCCGATGCTCTCCGACGCGGGCGGGAGGATCGGCACCGTCTACAACGTGTACGACGAAGCCGCCGGTGTCAACATCCGGGGCCGCTTCCTCATCGACCCCGACGGCGTCATCCTGGCGATGGAAGTGCTCACCGCCGAGGTGGGCCGCAACGTCGAGGAGTTGATCCGCCAGGTGAAGGCGTACCAGCACGTCCGGGAGACCGGTGAGGTGACGCCCTCCGGCTGGCAGCCCGGCGATGCCACGCTCAGCCCCGGCCCCTCCCTGGTCGGCAAGGTGTGGGAGAGTTGGCAGCCGTAGCCCGCTGACCGCGGCGTCTGACAATTTGGACGACGCCCTGCGCACAACATAACAGAACCGGGTACGCGTTGCGCGGGCAAAGCGTACAGTGGCCGTCCTGATATGATGGGTAGCGGTGTTTTACAGTCAGGGGCAGCGAGCCGCGTCGTTTTAGGCCGCGAGCCTCGTGGCAGTCTGCTCCGGCGATCCTGATTGGGAGGGCAATATGATACGTCAACTCGGTGTCATCGAAGCGATCCTGCGCAACCGTTTCCATTTCTTTCACGAAATCCGCGACGACGTCGAACTGCCGCGAAAGCTGCGCGCCATGCTGCTGTCCAGCCTGACCTTTTTCGCCCTTTACGGCGCGGTCATGGGGTCGACCCACAGCGTGTGGCAGGCGCTCAGTTCGGCGGTCAAGCTGCCGGTCCTGTTCCTGGCGACGCTGTTCATTTGCTCGCCGACGCTCTACATTTTCAACGTGCTGTTCGGCTCGAATCAAACCCTGCGGCAGAACGTCGCCCTCATTCTGACAGCCGTCACGGTGACGGCGGTCGTCCTGCTGTCCTTTGCCCCGATCACGCTCTTCTTCCTCCTGACGACGAGCCAGTACCAGTTCTTCAAACTGCTCAACGTGGGCATCTTTACCGCCGCCGGGTTTATGGGGGTGCGATTCCTCAGCCAGGGGATGCGCGTCGTGGCCGAGGTGGGCGGCGAGGGGGACCGAAACCTCCATCTGGTATTGCGCCTGTGGATGCTTCTGTACGCCTTCGTCGGCAGCCAGCTGGCCTGGACCATGCGCCCCTTTTTCGGGGCACCCAGCATCCCTTTCGAGCTGTTTCGCCAACTGGGGGGCAACTTCTACGCCAACATCTTCGCCAGCATCGGCGAAATACTCGGCTTCGTGACGGTTCAGTAGCGGAGGTGCAAGATGAGAGAGAACGATCCCTCCAAGATCGATCAACTGCTGGACCTGCTGCTCGACGCATTGCAGGAACGCCAGTCAGAGCGAGGCGTCGAACCGTCCGCTATCCCTGCGCCGCCAGCCGAGGAGAGCCTGGCCGGTGACGCGCCGGAGCCGGTCCCGGCAGTCCGTCAGGAGGAACCGGCAGACGTCGAGCCGGTGGCTGGCCCGGACGCGGATGCGGACGCAGCCGAAGAGGACGTGATCGCCGCGCCGGTTGTCCCGGAGAAGCTGGCCCCCATCTACCTCGACCGGATGCTCGGCAGGCTGGCGATCTTCCTGGCGATACTGGTCGTGCTGGTCAACGTTCCCTTCAATCGCTATGGCACCAATCTGGCGCGGGCGATGCCCGACGTGAAGGCACTGGTGATACGCGACGGGCTGGTGCTGAAGGGTGAAGGCGAGAAGATCTACGTGCTCGAAGACAATCGCCTGCGCTGGATCAGCTCGCTGGATGCCTTCGAGTATTACGGTTATAGCTGGGAACAGGTGAACCTGGTGGACGACGAGTTTCTCGACCAGTTCCCGCCGGGACCGCCGTTGAGCCTCGTGTATAAATGCAACGGCAGCCCGCACATCTACACCATCGAAAACGGCGTCAAGCGCTGGATCAAAGACATCCCCACCTTCGAGGAACAGGGATACGTCTGGGACGACGTGCAGATCGTCCCCTGCCGCACGATTGACGATATTCCCTCCGGGCCGCCGATTCCGCCCGATGCCGGTGAGCCGCCGCCGCCATAATCCTGAGCGCGCTCCAAATGACGCTTCGCAGAGCCGCCCCTATCCCAGTCTCTCAGGCAGGGCACTGGCCCAGGCGCGGATGCCCTCCCAAGCGCGGTGGTCGCCTTCGGGCAGTTCCTCGTACCATTTGGCGGGAAACACGTTCATCAGCGACAGGGGAAAGGGCAGCGCCGCCACTCCTAGCTCGCGCCGTTGTTATACAATCGTTATCGAGAATTGCGTCAGAAGTGCGTATAATGGATGTGTGCAAGATGATAGGGGCCGATTCAAAAACAGCCTACGTCTAGCCACGTGAAGGACTCCCTGACGCAAAAAGTGAGTTATGGGGGCGAACAATGGCGAAGAACCATGGTGCAGCGGGTGATCAGAGGACCCGTGACGAACTGATCCAGCGCGTGGAAGCACTCCAGGCGCTCCAGGCAGATCTGCTGGAAGAGCAGGCTGCCCTGCGCGAGGAAGTGAAGAAATACCGCTCCGCCTTCGAGTATTCGGGCGATTCCATTTTCATTCTGGACGCGACCGAGTCGCAGATTCTCGACGCGAACTCGAATGCCGCCCGGCGACTGGGCTATTCGCTGGAGGAACTGCTGGCCCTGGACTACCGGGAAATAGAAGTCCCGACTGAAGAAACCCTGTCCTGGCAGTCGATAGAAAGCCCGTCGTGGGAATCGGTCAGCAGCAGCACGTTGGTCTACGAGTGCAACTTGCGGCGCAAGAATGGCTCGCTCGTTCCGGTGGAAGTCTGCAGTCGGCCAGTCGAAATAGGCGGCGCGTACGGCGTGCAGAAAGCCGTGCGCGACATCTCCCGGCGTAGGGCTGCCGAGGAAGAGCGCGAGCTACTCATCAAGGACCTCGACGCGTTTTCGCACACCGTGGCCCACGACCTGAAAGGCTCGCTGCACATCATCGGCGGCCACGCCGACTTTCTGGTGTCGGTCGTGACCGACGAGGAACAGCGCAATGGCCTGGAGCAGATCGTCAAGGGCACGATGAAGATGAATGAGATCGTGGAAGGGCTCCTGTTCCTGGCCCACGTGCGAACGCAGGAGAACTGCCCCGCCGACAGGCTGGATATGGAGAGCATCGTGGCGAATGCGCTCCAGCGCGAGGCGTACCGCATCGAAGAGGCCGAGCCGGAGATCAGCTTTCCCGACGAGTGGCCCGCCGCCCTGGGCTACGCGCCCTGGGTCGAAGAGGTGTGGATGAATTACCTCAGCAACGCCGTCAAGTACGGCGGACAGCCTCCGCGCGTCCAGGTGGGCGCCGAGAGACAGGACGGCTACGTCCACTTCCGGGTCAGCGACAACGGCCCTGGCCTCACCCCGGAGGAACAGCGACAGCTTTTCGCCCCCTTCGTACGCCTGGGCCGGGAGAAATCGGCCAGGGGCATGGGCCACGGCCTGGGGCTGTCCATCGTCCGGCGCATCGTGGAGAAGCTCGGCGGCGAGGTGGGCGTCAAGAGCGCCCCCGGCGAAGGGAGCACCTTCTGGTTCACGCTGCCAGCGGGTGACTAGCGCCGAGCGTGCCTGAGCGCCCGCAGACAAGAGGCTAGACGTCTGGTGTGAGTCACGCTGCCGGAAGTGTCCAGGACGTACCTCACCTGCATCACCCCCCTGCCCCGGCATAACATCACCACACTTTTGGGAAATCGGTTTGAATCACGCGCAGTTTTGCCTGCTCCGGTAGGGGCGGCTTTGCGAAGCATCCTTTATGACGCGAGCCGCCCCTACGCATTGGTTGCGATTTGCGCCTGGTTCTAACCAACCCGCGGAAACTGTTGCGACCCCACCCCCCTGCCCCGGCTGGCCTATTCCCCACTCAAGACCCAGCCCATCGCCGCGCCCCCGGCCAGGGCCGCCCCTGTGTTACTCGTCAGCATGACGGTGATCATGGTGAAGCGTTCCGCCGCCCCCGGCCCGCCCACCTGCCAGCCCAGCGCCAGCATGACCAGATTGACGGCCAGAAAAGCGCTGGCCGCCGCCAGCCCGGTGGTGACGCCGAGCTTGCGCCGCACGTCCTCGCGGCCCAACAGGCGGGCCATCCGCCGGGCGCACAGCGCGGCTATCGCGCCCGCCGTGGGCACGAAGAGGAGGGTAAAGGAGACGTGGATCGGCAGCGGGTTCACGCGGGCCAGCGCGGACAGCAGGCCAAACACCAATTCCAGGGCGATGCCCACCACGAGGACCGTCCCGCCGAAGGTCACCCCCCCTGCCCTGACCAGCCTGCGGGCATCGCCGTGGGTCAGGCGGGCGACGGCGTAGCCCCAGGCCGCTCCGCTGCCAAACAGGGCCACCAGAAAGATGGGCAGCACCAGCAGCCCGCTCGCCACGTCCGTCATGTGAACGTTGAAGGATTCGAACAGGAGATTGCCCGCCACGAAGGACAGCGCCAATCCGCCTGCCAGCGTCAGCGCGGTCAGCAGCGAGAAGCCCGCGACGAGCAGGAAAGTCCTGCCGCCGGTTCTGCGCTCGACGCCCGCCCACGGCAACGTGTCGCTCATCGTCTGATTCCTCTTTTGGTTGAATTGGATAATGGCGACCAGTATAGACCGGTTTTGAGCGAAAGCAAAGCGGGCGCTGGTGCAGCGAGCGAGAGCGTCCCAGATTGCGGAGAGGCGAGGGCACGACGCGGGGTATCCGCGCCCCATTTCTTGAGAGGTCCGGGGAGGCCCCCCGCGATGGACCGAGCGAGGGACTGCCCCGGCAGCCGCCTTACAGAGAGGCTTTAGCCTTCTCGATCTCGGCGACGAGTTGCTGCGCCTGCTGCAGGGCCTCCGGCGGCAACTCGCCCGTCATGATTCCGCCGCGGCCTTCCATCATGATCCTCAAAGCGTGCCGCCCTTTCTTGTCCGCCGGTACCTCGGCGGTCTTGACGTGGGCGACGTGGTATCGTTTGGCCTCCATGGTATTCGAGAAGGCTTCGATGACACGGCCATCAAACGAGATGATGCTGCTATCCAGACGCACTTCGATCATGGTGGCTCCCTTCACCGGTTCGCAGGATCGGACTTCCGCGTTCAGGATAGGGTCATTTTGAGCCGGGCGCAACCCGGCGCAGACAGGGCAAACGGGCCGCTCGCCCTTAAGCAGCGTCACGCAGGCCCAATTTCCGGCACAGCCGCCCCAGTTCCTCCTGTTCTGCCGCCGTCAGAACGCTCATCGCCTCGACGATACCGCGCACGTGCGCGCCCAGAAGACTCAGCAGCAAATCCCGGCCCGCGTCTGTGATGCAGACCTGCATGTAGCGGTTGTCATCGGGATCGCGCTCCCGCGCGATCAGGTCCCGCTTTTCGAGGTTCTTGATGACGATGGACATGTTGCCCGTGCTTTTCAGCAATTTGTCGGCCAGATCGCGCTGGGACAGCGTGCCCAGGTGGTGCAGCGCTTCCAATACCCCAAACTGGCTGACCGACAGGTCGCGCTCCGCGAGATGCCGGGTCGTGCGCGCCAGGACCGTCTCCGAGGCGCGCTGCAGCTTGATGTAGGCGTCCAGGGCCCGTTTTTCTTCCGGGGTTCCCTTGTATCGGGTTGGCATCGTCTTTCCCTCAAGACTCAAGGAACTAACAGAATTCTAATCCTGCGGGCTTGAAAAGTCCGGCCCCGCCGGTTAAACTATTTGACGTTAAATAGTTTAACGTAAAACCATTTCTGACGCACGTCTATTCTGATAACAGGGGAGTGAATCGTGAATCTGAACGGTATCCATCACGTGACATCCGTCTCGGCGCGGATCGGGCTGAACGCCGATTTCTACACCCGCGTGCTGGGGCTGCGCCTGGTGAAGAAGTCTGTCAACCAGGACGACGTGAGCGCCTATCACCTTTTCTACGCGGACAAGCTCGGCAGCCCAGGCACCGACATGACCTTCTTCGATTGGCCTCAGGTGGGGCAGGACCGCCGGGGAACGGACAGCATCGTCACGACGGCTTTCCGGGTCGACGGGCGAGAGGCCCTGGACTACTGGTCGCAGCGGCTGACCGAGCAGGGCGCCGCTCACCAGGGCGTCGAGTCGTTTGCGGGCCGCGCGGTGCTGCGCTTCGAAGACCCCGAAGGCCAACGCCTGATGCTGGTGGACGACGGCGGCGCTGAGTACGAGGGCGAGGTCTGGGACGGCAGCGAGGTTCCGGTCGAGCATGCTCTGCGCGGGTTTTACGCGGCCATGCTGTCCGTGCCCGCGCTCAGCCGCGTCGAGCCGATCCTGACGGAAGTCCTCCAGTTCCGGCAGGCCCGGCAGGTCCAGTCCCCTGAGGGCGTGAACGTGACCCTCTTCGAGACCGCCGGGGGCGGTCCGGGGCGCGAACTCTGGGTGGCCGAGGAGCCAGACCAGCCTGTGGCCCAGCTTGGGGCGGGCGGCGTGCACCACGTCGCGTTTCGGGTGGCGAACGACGAGGAACAGCGGTACTGGCGCGAGCGCGTGATGAGCGCCGGGTTGTACGTCTCGCCCCTCATCGACCGCTTCTACTTCCGCTCGATCTACTTCCGCATTTCGAACGGCATCCTGTTCGAGATCGCCACCGACGGGCCGGGCTTCGCCGCAGACGAAGCGCTGGACTCGCTGGGCGAGACGCTGGCCCTGCCGCCGTTTCTCGAACCGCAGCGGGAAGCAATCGAAGCGAACCTGAAGCCCATCGTCATGGAAGCGCGGTAAAGCACCCGGCGACACGCCTGCTTTGGCTGCTTACCAGCGCCTTTCGACCACCTGTTTAGGCGCCGCGCAGCCTGAAGCGCTGAATCTTGCCGGTGGCGGTCTTGGGCAGCCCATCCACGAACCCGATCCAACGGGGGCGCTTGTAGTCGGCCATCTGGTCCTTGCAGTGCGCGATCAGTTCTTGAGCAAGTTCGTCTGAGCCTTTGTAGCCTTCCTTCAACGCGACGTAGGCTTTGGGCTTGACCAGATCGGACTGGTCGGTCATGCCGACGACAGCGCATTCCAGGACAGCCTCATGCCGGAGCAGCGTGCTTTCAACTTCGACCGGCGAAACCCAGATTCCGCCCACTTTGAGCATGTCGTCGGAGCGACCGGCGTGCCAGTAGTAGCCATCTTGGTCGACGTAGTACTTATCGCCGGTGAAGAGCCACTTGCCGCGGAACGTCTGCTGGCTCTTCTCGTATTGGTGAAGGTAGGAGAGGGTGGCAGTTTCACCCTTGACCAGCAGGTTGCCGGTCTCGCCCTGCGGTACCTCGTGGCCGTCGTCGTCAACGATCTTGAGTTCGTAGCCCTCGAAGGGCTTGCCGCTGCTGCCGGGACGGATGTCGTCGGGGTGATTGGACAGGAAGATATGGTAGTTTTCGGTGGAGCCGATGCCGTCGACGATGTCGAGCCCGGTGCGCTCCTTCCAGCCTTCCCAGACGGGAGCCGGGAGGGCCTCGCCTGCTGAGACGCACAGCCGCAATGAGGAGATGTCGTACGTTTTCTCGAACTCATCCTCGGCCATTGCCAGGATGGTAGCATAGCTGGTGGGCGCGCTGTAAAAGATGGTGGGCTTGAAGCAGTCGATTGTTCCGAGGACATTGGCGGTGACGCGCGGCGGCCCGGCCATCAGCACGATGCTGGCCCCTACGTACCAAGGGAAGATCAGGTTGCCCCCTTGCCCGAATGTGAAGAAGAGCTTGGCTGCAGCAAAGGTGCGGTCGTCTTCGCGCAGACCCAGTACGTTGACGCCCCACAGTTGGGCGGTGAGAGGCAGGTCCTTCTGGGCGTGAAAAATGCCTTTCGGTTCGCCGGTGGTTCCACTGGAGTAGTTGAGGGTGCACAGGTCTTCGCGGTGAGTTTTGGTGGCTTCGAGCTTGGTCGATTCGCGCTCGATCCAGTCCTCGTAGGACACATCGCCTTCACGGCTGGCTTTGCCAATGACGATGACGTGTTCAGGAAAGTGCGGCGCGCGGCGGATTTCTTCGACAGCGGGCAGCAGGGCTTCGTGCACGATCAGGACACGGGCGCGGCTGTCGCGGAAGATATAGTCGTGTTCGCCTGGCGTGAGCAGCGTGTTCATGCCGAGGGCGACGCCACCGATTTTGATGGTGCCAAAGAAGCTGGTCACCCAATCGGCTGCGTCCAGCGACAGGATGCCGACCACGTCGCCATTGCGGACACCCAGTCTCCTGAGAGCGTTCCCAACCTTGTTGGCTTCGGCAGAGACTTGTTGGAAGGTCATCTCGCGCTCGGCGCTCAGCAGAGCGAGTTTGTCGGCGAGTTCCGGCAGGTTGCGCTCCAAGATGTCCACTGCATTGTAGTAGAGGGGAAGGTCTGCTGCTCTCATCTTTCTACGCTCTTCCTTTGGCTGACTGATGGGTAGTAGTAGCGTTGTTGGTGTCACGGCGTCCCGAAAGGCGTCACTGGCTGCTCGACACTGGCTTTCTTTGTCTGCAACAGGAAACCCGGCAGTTTGAAGCTGACGCCCAGCTTACCTCTGCCTATTCGCTCACCCGATTCGGGGTCCAGTTCCCAATATCGGCGCGCGAAGCAGATCATGAACAAGCGCGTGATGTGCAGCTCGTGTGTCTTGACAAAGCCTATCTGCTCTACAACCTCCGTTTGCGCGTGGTTGGACGTGAGGTTAGCACCGCACGCCCGCTGGAACTCTTGCGCTCCATAGTTTTGCTGAAGGTACTCTGCGGATCTCACCAACATAGCCGTCATAATTCCCCGTCGGCGGAAGGACGGATGGGTGGCCCCTCGATGGAAGTAAGCATCGTGTCGTCCAACAGGGCCTTTGACGTGATATACTGCCCAGTGTTCGCAACCCAAGGAGATCAAGTTGTAGCCGACCACCTCGCCGTCTACCAGGGCGTAGATGCCTGCATCGCCCAGGTTCAGCAGCCTTCTCCAGAACCATACCGTGCTCCGACCTACCCACTTTTCGATTTTGTCGACGTTGGCGTGCGTGATCCATTCAAACGTGACGCCCTCCACCGAGCGTGGCAGATCGTCCAGATCCCGATCAAGAGGCAGCTTGACGATATGGTATCGATCAATTCCTGTAAATATGATGCGCGGGACCACCTTGAGGAGTTGCCAGATGATCATTGCCGTCGCCCCCACCGAATGTACAACTATTGCCAACCGGATTCTCCGTTCACTTTGAGTAGACTCAAGGGTAGCCTGGACTGTCACCTTAAGTATAGTCTGGCTTTGAGCAAGGGCAAAAAATGGACTAAACTAATGGCGAAAGTCGAGTTTAGCCAGATCAGTGCCAAACCCCTCAAGATTCCAAAGGGCAGTCTGGTCATTCATTAAGGATCGCGGATAGGTCACGTGAAAATAGGCATCGTCGGCGGTGGGCCAGCAGGCTTGTATTTCGCGCTTCTCATGAAGAAGCTCAATCCGGCACACGAAATCAGGGTCGTGGAGCAGAATCCGGCCAACAACACATACGGCTGGGGCCTGGTATTCTCTGACAAGACGCTCTCATATCTCCAGGAAAACGACCATGAATCGTTTGCTGCGATCGCGAACGGCATGCACACCTGGGACGACGTAGCCGTCGTCCACCGGGGCCACCGCATCACAATCGGCGGAAACGCATTCCGCGGCATTGCCCGCATCAAGTTTCTTCGCATTCTACAAAAGCGTTGCCAGCAGCAGGGCATCCACCTGGAATTCGAGCGGCGGCTTACCAGTCTGGCCCCACTTGCAGACCACGACCTCATCGTCGCCTCAGACGGGGTCAACAGCTTCGTGCGCAGGCAATTCGAACAACAACTGGGGACGACGCTCCAGGCCCGTCCGAATAAGTACATCTGGTATGGCACGAACTGCTTGTTCGATGACCTGACGATGGTTTTCCGCCAGAACGTCGACGGCGTCTTCGTCGCGCACGCTTATCGTTTCGGCAAGACGACCAGCACATTCATTGTTGAATGCGACCCAGATACCTGGGCACAGGCGGGACTCGGGACAAAGTCTGATGCAGAGAACCGGGCCTACCTGGAGGAGGTATTCCAGGAAGACCTGGGGGGGCAACCTCTGCTGTCGAACAAGTCCGAATGGCTCAACTTCTGCGTCGTGAGGAACCGGCGCTGGAGCTACGAGAACGTGGTGCTGCTGGGCGATGCGTCCCACACAGTGCACTTCTCCATTGGCTCCGGCACCAGGCTAGCGCTTGGAGATGCTATCGCCCTGTACAGAGCCTGCGCGGACAATCCGCACGCCGACATACCCGAGGTCTTGACAGCGTTTGAACAAGCACGCAAGTCGGTCGTCGATAGATTGCAGGATGCTGCGTATGCGAGCATGACGTGGTTCGAAACCGTCAAGGATCGGATGGATCTTGACCCATTGCCCTTCGCCTACGAACTGATGACACGCAGCGGCAGTATCGACCACGAAAAACTACGAGAACGCGACCCGGACTTCGTTGCTGCCTATGAAGCCTACCAACAGGCTTTCGGTTCAGGCTGCGAATAGAACGCTCTACAGCACGGTCGCCAGACTTGACCTCAGAAAAGGCGGAATTACAGAACCTGACTGCGAATGCCCGACGCGGGGCTTAGGCCCCTCATCCTAACCAGACAAGCGTTCGCCTGGCTACCACAAGCACACGACCGTTCCACCCTCCCGCTTCTCGCCCCTCACCTTCTCCATGTGGCGCAGTGTGGCGAGTTCTCTCCTGAGTTCCGGCATTTTCATTTCAAGCCGCTCGGCGATAACCTCTGCCTCCACCCCGCCCGTCTCCCCCAGCACCTCCAGGATACTTACCTGTATCGCGCTCAGTTCGGAATACCCCTCGTCCAATTCGGATAGGGCCTGTGCGCTGCGCACAGCCCACGGATCGCAGGCACGAGCGGGCGACAGCGCTTGCATGTAGCATTCCTCGCAAAGCGTCTGCCCGAAATGGTCCATCTCTTCTCCGGTCGGGATGTGCTCGCCACAGCGATCGCATACCATCATGCAATTCCCTTTCGTAGAACCGGTTCGTGGTAAAGTGGTTCCGCTATCAAGGAAAGCCCCCTCCTAGGAAGGCCCCCGGCAGGTGCAGTCCTTCTGGCAGTCTCCGGCGGCACCCTGGCTGTCGTAGCAGATCGACCCAGGCGGGTCGCATTCCTCGCCCAGCTTAGGCTCCCACACGCCGTCGCCGCACACAGGCTTCTTGGAGGGTTCGTCGTCCTCGTCCTTCTTGTCCTTGTCTTTGTCGTCGTCCTTCTTGTCGTCCTTGTCCTCGTCGTCCGGCTCCGGTTCGTCGTCAGGCGGCGGGCAGTCACCGCACCAACTGCCGCTCTCACCCGGCTGGCAGATGCCGTCGCCGCACATCGACCCGTCGGCGCCGGGCAGGGGACAGGGGCCGCAGTCGGCCTCACACGTCGAGCACGATTCTCCGAGAGTGGAGTCACACGCGCCGTTGCCGCACAAGGGAATTGGCTCTGGCGGGCCGGGGATGCACTGACAGGTGTCGGGGTCGCACACCTCCCCGGTCCGGCAGAATTCGTCGAGAGCGCAGCGCTCGATGCCTCCTGGAACCTCCGTGCAGGTGTGGCCTGCGGGCAGGTCCGCCGGGCAGGTATCGGTGTGCGTGAATACAGTGCAGCCGAAAGGCTCGCACTGCTCGCCCTCCTCGTGGGCCACGTAGCGGTCGCCGCACACGTTCGCCGCCGGTTCGCAGGTGCACGAGGCGCTGCAGTAGAAGCCCGCCTCGCAGCCGCCCCGGTCGCAAGCGGGGTCCGGTCCGCAGGGCACGGCACCGTCGTAAATGTCCGGGTCGCAGATCTCTTCGCAGGTGTCGGGCGGCACCCCGCCGTCGCATTCCTCGTCGGCGTCTACCACGCCGTTGCCGCAAGTGGGGGGCACGCATGCACAGTCCTGGCACGTGCCGGATACCCCGCTATCCGTCGTGCAGGCATAGTCGGTCGGCAGGCCCCAGCAGGGCGAATCGTCCGGGCAGGAAGGGGCGCAGTCGCAGAGGGCCGGGACGCACGTCGCGCCGGGGTCGCCCAGAAGCGCCTGGCACTCTTCGTCCGTGCGGCAGTTGTCCGACGCCGAAAGGCACTCCCAGCAGCGGCAGGTATGAGGATTGCAGTAGTGGCGCGAGCCGTACAGATCCTCGCACTCTTCATTAGACGTGCACTCGGCGTCGTCCGGGCAGCACATGCAATCCTGGCAGGTGCCAGCGGCGCCGCTGACCATCGTGCAGGCATAGTCGGCTGGCAAGCCGGAGCACGGCGAATCGTCCGGGCAGGTGAGGGCGCACTCGCAGAATGCCAGGTGGCAGTAGGCCGAGGAATCGCCCAACAGGGTCACACACTCGGCGTCGGTGCGGCATTCGGGGGGATCGGCGGCGCAGGTGAAGCACATACACGTATTGGGGTTGCAGACGGCATCGGAGGGACAGTCGTCGTTAGAGGTGCACGGCGAGCCTTCCGGGCAGAAGCCTTCCGGGCAGTCTTCCGGGCAGGAGCCGGGCACCTCGCCCACCTCACAGGTGCCGTCGCCACAGACCGGGCTGCTGTCGTCGTCGCACCCCGCGAGAATAAGAACGATAGCAAACGCAAAAACCAGCAGAGCCACTTTCCGGCAGAACACGGTAAACCACGCGCGCTTCATCTACACGCTCCTCAGATAACTCCGACAGGTTCCAAGTCGCTGCCGTACCCGCCTGGCCGGTAGCAGGGTGTTCGTGAGGTTCTATGCCAACCGGCGTGCAAAAGAACGCACAGGCGGAAAGAGAGGCTATGAAGTGTGGGGCATGGTACGTTGTTCCGCCCGCCAGCTCCCGGCGTTGACGCAGCGGTGACCGTCAGGTTCATCACCGACGTTTCCGCTCAGTATAGGGCCTTTTCAGGCGAAAGCAAGCTGGTGTAGAGTGGCGACCCGCCAGTTAGAGGGGCAGCCCTTTGTTGGCGCTCGATTGGTGGGGTTCAAGGGGTAGCATTGTATCACAGAACAGAGGTTCTAAATGAAGGGAGGTGGTTAGGGTTGCGTTTGAGTTCTCCTGCGGACTATTCGTCAGACTTTGGACGCTTAAAGTACAGAATGTGCTTGTCGCCATCGTTGCCGCATCCAACCAGTTCCCATCCCGCCTCGCCCAACTGGGCTAGGTAATGAGGGGTGGCATCGGGCGGAATCACTCCAGTCCAATTGGCACGTTCCCCGGCAATTGCTTCAAGGATTGACTGCCCCATGAGCTTTGCGCCCTTTAGACCCGACACCATATTAATGGGACCGACTACGCAGTACTCCCATTTTTGGATGCTTTCCTTTTCTCTGGCAGCGTCCATGAGAACCTCCCAGTGTTCACGAGCGACGCCTGAGTTTAGTATGAAGGATGGTAAGGTGCAAGTGTGATTGGGTTAGTCGCTGGCCTTGGCCTTGAAGTCAGCCGCTTCGCCAGTCACGCTGTCATAGAAGTCAAGCTCAACGAGGTTGCACCAGTGGTCAACCTTGAAGAACTTGGCAAATTCGAAGAGAGTGTTTAGCTCCAGGTGTGTGAATTGCGTTGTTTGGACTCGTCCGGCGCGCCTCTCTGGCCCAGACCCACCCGCCCCACCCCTTCACACTCAAGCGGAGTCGCGCATACTCATGTAGACTATCGTCAGGCCATTGTAGAATACCCCGAAATCGTGTTGATTTTTCTTCCGTATGAGAGAGGTGGAAGCGATGTCAGGCAAGCAAGAATCATTGGGGGCATGGTCTCTCCTGGCCGGGTGGACCCTTGCCAGTTCGATGGGTTGGTTCCTCGGCCTGGGGATCGGCACGCTGCTTACGTTGGCGGCTTCCAGACTCCCCTGGCTGAGCGAAGACCGGGTCTTTGCCTATGCCGTCTTGATCTCGCTTGGCCTGACCACCGGGGCTGCCCAATGGATCGTGATGAGGCGCTACCTTCCCCAACCTGCTCACTGGGTGGCGGGAACCCTGGTCGGCTACCTGCTGTGCCTCGTCATTGTCGTCGGCGGCAATCTGGGTGAACGCTGGGCGGCAGGGATATGGGACGACGTGCTCTTGTTGGGTTTTTTGGGAGCCGCCATCGGAACCGCCCAGTGGTGGATACTGCGGCAGCACTATCGCCAGGCGGGGCTGTGGTTGCTGGCGACCGCAGCCGGATTTCTATGCTTTGTGTGGACCATCAGATATCCAGCACTCTCGCCGGGTCAATTTGTCCTACGGGGTACCCTCTTCGGGACCCTGGCAGCGGCAGTGCCAGGGGCAGCGTTGGTCTGGCTGGTGCACCAGCCCTCGGCCACAGGCTCACAGAGAACGGTCTGAAAGCCCAACCCGGCCTGGACTGGCGACCGCTCAGTGCCCCAGCAAGTCGCTCAGGGTGCGGACGGCCTCTTCCGGGTCGTAAGCCCTGATCCCCCTCATCGGAAGCGCGATGTCCCTCGCCGCCAGACTCGCCTGCAGCGCGTGAATGTAGACGCCGGGGCCTTCTCGCTCCTGGTCGTCGGACCAGGTTGACTCCACGCCACAGGTCGGGGAGCCGTTGATGCCCACGACGCCCGCGACGGCGAAGCCGTTCTTCTGATACTCCTCGATCTGGAGCACCACGTCGTCCACGAGCTTCTGGCACAGCGACCGGGCGGGTTGCTCGGCCATCCGCACGGCGATTCTCGTGTCTTCGGACTCGACGGTTGGATTGGTGCCTTTCTCGACCTGGCGGTCGAGGCCCAGGGCCAGAAGCTCCGGGCAGGGCATCTGTACCAGCCCGACTCCGGCGTCGATGAGCAGCTGCACGGCTTCCTTCATGGCCCCCGGATAATGGGCGCATTGGTCCAGCTTGGCGTTTTGATTGAGGACACAGTGGGCGACCAGGACGATCCTCTTGCTCCTCGCATCTTCAAACACCCTCATCCTCCGGATTGCAGACTGTCGCGCTTGCGCCTGACGCGTCCAAATGGGCGCAAGTCCAGCCACCTCACAGTAGTCGCAACCGGTGCGCCTGTCAAGCCCCCGGCGAGGGTGGGCAGGGGTTTCTCGTCGTCCCGCGTGAGACGCTCCACACAAAAGCCGGTTTTCTGGAAACTGTGTATACTGACTGCCGGGGTTCTGTCTTCCTGAGGTGATTCAGGCTGGCATACCACCCTCGGGCCGCGCAAATCTTAGTTTTGTAGGGAGCCAAGTTATGGACGCTCCACAAGGCCCTTTGCAGCCTGACCACGTGCTGCGCGGGCGCTATCGCATCCAGGGTGTCCTGGGAGTGGGCGACTTGGGGGTGGTGTACCAGGCTCGCGACCTGATGTTCTCCGAGGTGACCAAGCTGTGCGCGGTCAAGGAGATGATCAGTCTCGCCAGCGACCCCGCTATGCGCGAGACTACTATTCGGAACTTTCAGCGCGAGGCGAACATCCTCGCCACACTCAACCATCCGGCTATTCCAGAGGTCTATGAGTTCTTCAGCGAAGGCGACCGCGCCTATCTGGTCCTGGAATTCATCAGGGGCAAGGACCTGGAAGCGCTGATGAACGTCGCCGCTGGCTTCCTGCCGGTGGATCAGGTGCGGCAATGGGCCGTCGAGATTTGCGACGTGCTAGGCTACCTGCACTCGTGCCAGCCCGAACCGGTCGTCTTCCGCGACATGAGGCCGTCGAACGTGATGATCGACCAGTTCAAGAAGATCCGCCTGATCAACTTTGGCATGGCCAAGACTTTCGACGTGACCAAGGGCCATGCCATGATCGGCACTGAAGGTTACTCGCCCCCTGAACAGTACCGCGGCGAGGTCTCTCCCCAGAGCGACATCTACGCGCTCGGCGCGACGCTGCACCACGTGCTGACCCGGCGCGACCCGCGCCTGGAACCGCCGTTTTCGTTCGAGAACCGCCCCATACAGTTGTTCAATCCCGATGTGCCCGACGCGTTTGTCGAGATCGTCAACCGGGCGCTGGCCTACGAACCCGGCGAGCGATTCTCTTCCGCCGGGGAGATGAAGACGGCCCTGGAGTCCCCGGCCCTTGAGAGACCCCCGGTGATGGAGAGACCCCCGGTCCCTGAGACTTGGGTATCGATCATAAGCGAACCGTACCCATACCGGCCCATGTGGCAGTACCGGCTGGACGGCGAGATCCGCTCGACGCCGTGCGTGTGCGTGGAAGAAGGCGTCGTGTACGTCGGCGCGTACGACAATCACCTGTGGGCTTTGGACGCGAAAGAGGGAAGCCTGGTGTGGAAGTATCCCACCGCAGGGGGCATTGCCTCAGGTCCCACAGTGGCGGCGGGGTACGTCTTTGTGGGTTCGGAGGACCGCGCTCTCCATGCGGTAGATGCGCGGACGGGACAAGGCCGCTGGACCTACGACACCGGCGGCAGAGTCTACACCACGCCGCGCGTGGCCGGAGAAAGTGTCTTTTTTGGCTCCGACGACCACAAGCTGTACGCGCTCAATGCCGCCGATGGCCGCCTGGAGTGGAGCTTTGAGGCCGCAGGTCCCGTGCGCTCCTCGCCTTTCGTCGGCGACGAGCTGCTCTACTTCGGCAGCGAGAGTGGCGACTTCTACGGGCTGTCCCACGACGGCGAGATGGTGTGGCGCTTCAAGGCGCGCCAGGCGATGACCTCCTCGCCGACAGTGCACGAGGGCATCGTCTACTTCGGGTCGAATGACTGGAACGTATATGCATTAGACGGCGAAAACGGCTATATGATTTGGCGTTTCCGTGCCCAGAAGCCTGTCTACTCTTCGCCTGCGTACAGCGACGGCAAGATCTACGTGGGTTCGGTGGACGGCCACCTGTACGCCCTCGATGCGTTGACCGGGCGGGAGGTCTGGAAGTACGAGACCGACGACCAGATCACCTCTTCGCCGCTCGTCTATCGGGGCGCGGTCTACGTGGGTTCGATTGACAGGTACCTGTACCTATTGAACGCCGAGACCGGCGACCTGCTGGTGCGATTCGGCACCGACGGTCCCATCGTGTCATCACCGGCGGCGGCACGTGGCCTGGTCTTCGTCGGGTCCACCGATCACCACCTCTACGCGTTGCCTGCGTGACTGGCTACCCAATACCATCCCATGAGCGCTTCCAACGTGTCTGCACGCGTGCGCTAACGATGCGCCACACCAAGGGCAGCGGCGTGCCCAGGCGCGCTACGAATCGCTCGCACCCCCCTGCCCCGCTCTAGACGTTCGCCGCATTCTGGTTTACACTGGCAGCGAGAGCCGCCGCACCGTCGCCGGGAGCCGACGGGCAAACCACCACATGGCACCATCCACACGACCGTTCTGCCCTTCCAGGCGCAGGTGTCGCCCCCGACCTTTGCCGCAGGTCCTTTTGCGACCGCAAGTGCCCCTTGCCCACTCAGGAGAGAGCCGCATGACGACGACGACCGACCGGCCACAGGCTGGCCGCGCCGACTCGCAGTTGGATGCATTTTGGGACCGGTTCCACCTTCTGCCATCGCGCTTCGCCCGTTTTGCCTTCAGGCATTGGTACCTGTTCACGGTGGGATTCTATCTGCTGACCGTCGCCTTATCTGCGGTTTGTGACTTCATGCCGCCACCCTGGGCCAAAGACTGGTGGCCCGCGAGTTGCTTCCTGGGCCTGCGCCACGTTTGCTACATTCTGACCTACCCGTGGCTGATCGCCTGGTACGCTGCCGTCTCTGCCCTGCCGGTGCTGTTCAATACCTGGCGGCGCGGGGTCGCGGAGCTGTTCCAGGACCTCTACCAAACTGGCCGCGTGGCCGCCAAAGACGCCGACGACGACCTTGACACCCAATACCTGGCTTACCTCGAAGAGTATCAGCGATCACTCTACAGCCCGAAACGTTACGTCATCCTCGTCCTGATACTGGCCTTTGTTGTCGCGCTCGACTTCTTTGAGGGGCCTTTCACTCCCACAGATCGTCTCGAATTGAAGGATCACATGCTAGACTACGCTGTATCTGAAAGGGCGTCCATTATCCTGGACTACCTCTTGGACGTCGCCTATCATTCGGGTTCGCGTCTCCCGGTGGTTTACTTCGGTGGGGTGATGATCTGGGCAATGTTCGTCACCGGGCGTTACATTCGCCATCTCACCGACCGCTTCGACCTGGTCGTGCAGCCCAGCCATCCAGACCGCAGCGGCGGACTGCAGGCGCTGGGGGATTGCTGCCTGGGCATGGCGGTGCCCATTCTGTATGCCGGACTCTTCCTGGCCGCGTGGGGAACAGCAACGCTTCTGTGGCTGGGAAGTCGCTATGTCAGCGAAGCCGTGTTTGCCTACGCGGCAGCGCTGCTGATCACCTTCCCGCTGGCCATGCTGGCCTTCTTCGCGCCCCTGCGCGATATCCACCGCTACATGGTCCGGCAGCGGAGAGCCTACCAGAACGAGTTCGCCAACTGGGCCGCCAGCGCCGAGGCGCGCATCCGCGCTCACCTGGAAGCGGGCAACCTGCAAGAAGCCGAAGCGGCGGCAGCCGAACTGCGCATCCTGCAATCCATCCACCCGGACGCAATCGGCTACCCGACCTGGCCTTTCAACCGCGGCATCCTCCTCAAGTTCTGGTCGCCGCAGATCGCCTCCTTCGCCGCGTCCGCCTTCGGCCTTTTCATCCAGTTCGTCCCCCCGCTGGCCGAGCAGCAATAGGCGGGGTCGGGCAATCCCGATTCGGGTTGGCCTATCTCCCCTGCGGATTCTGCCGGTACCACCGGACCGTATCGCGGATGGCTTCGCGGAGCGGCGTGCTTTCGTTGCCAAAGGTCCGCTCGTATTTGCTGTGATCCAGGACGTGGGGCCCTTCGAACTGGTAGAGCATCTCGACCACCTCGCGCACCTGGGCGTTGAACAGCCCTACCAGTCGCAGGATGGTCTTGGGCACGACCTGGATGCGCGGGGGATGCCCGGCTTCTTCGTACACCACGTCGACGAACTGGCGGGTGGTGAGCGTTTCGGCAGCAGGTAGGTGCCAAACCTGCCCCAGCGCCGCGTCGCTTTCGCCCAGAATCGCCATGCCCTCGCCGATATCGGGCAGGTAGGTGTAGGTGTGGGGGAAGTCCGGGTTGCCCAGAACCTGGGCGGGCTTGCCCTCCAGGGCCGGGTAGAAGACGCGGTCGCCCATGTTGGACAGCAGGCCGCGCGGCCCGAAATAGTCGGAGGCGCGGGCGATGACCACGCGCACTTTGCCGCTCTCGTGGGCCGCCATCAGGGCGCGAGACATTGCCGCGCGGGTGCGTCCCTTGCGCGTGGTGGCCGCGTAGGGCGCGTCTTCGACCATCGGACGCCCGCCGTTGGGCCCGTACATGTAGACGTTTTCGAGTACCACTAACTTCGCCCCGGCGGCAGCCGCCCCCTCGACGACGGCGGCCTGGAGCGGCGGGAAAAGCTCGGGCCACTTGTCGTACGGCGGGCTGACCGTGCTGTAGACCACCGACGCCCCGCCGCAGAGGGCGATGGCTTCTTCCGGGTTGCTCAGATCGCCGCCGCGAACCTCGACCCCGGCGGGCACGTCCGCCCCCCCACTCCGGTTGACCACCCGGACGCTTTTGCCCCTGGCCAGCAGGGCCTCCACGATGGCCATGCCGATGGGGCCTGTTCCAAGCACGACGTGGAGTTCGTTGTTCTGGTTCATTCTCTCTCCTTTGGGTATTCGTGAAGTTTCCTCGATTGACTGCTGGTGGAAGGTAGTCTCCCCTACAGTACTGAACTAAGATAGAGCACTGAACTTAGTTCAGCACAGGTGAAAAAAGAGAGGGTTCACCCCGCCTCCAATCCGCGAAAAAAGGCTTCGATCGTCTCGCGGTTCGCCAGCTCTGAGAGGATCTCCGGTTTGCTCAGAAAGGTGATGAGCAGCATGGCGATGCCGTGCACGTGCGCCCAGGACGCGTAGGCCATGTTGCGGGCGTTGAAGCCTTTCCGGGTCTTGAAGACGCCTTCGTCGACCCCGCGCTGGATCGCCTGGAGCAACGTGTCGAAGGTTGACCCCTCTGCCCTGATCTCCTGCGCGGCCTCATCCGACGGCACCGTGGTAAACATGACCAGATAGAACTCGGGGTTCTCCAGGGCGAACCGGAGGTAGGCCAGGCCAAGCTGGGTCAGGTGTTCGGAAGGGGGGAGCGACTCGTCAACCTGCTGCATGTACTGCGCCAGTCGCCGGTACCCCTGATAGCAGACCGTCTCGACGATCTCCTGCTTGCCGTCGAAGTACTCGTATATCGCCGCCGGGCTGTAATTGATCTCGCTGGCGATGGCCCGCATGTTCAGGCTGCCCACCCCACCCTGGCTGATGATGCGGCGCGCCGCGTCGAGGATGGATTGCCTCAACTGTTGGCGCCGGATGTCGCGGGTACTCGGCTTGGTCATGGACCTAACTTAGTGTGAAGTCTTAACTTAGTTCACATTCTACACGGGATTCGGCGTTTGGTCAAGGGGGTATCGCTCCGCTCGCCTGTCTGTTTACAGCTCTGTTTACAGAACCGTGCGGATCGCCGCCGCCTCCACCACCCCCCTACCCCGCCCCCCTACCCCGCCCGGTGGTGGTCGGGAAACCGGTCGAAATTCCGGGGGTCGGCCCACCCGGAGAAACACCCGTTCTATGGCCTGGACGATCCATCAGACCAGTGCTGTCAGATTCCTTGGCGATAGCTGTACAGGACATTGACGAAACGGCCAGGACGGTGAAGATTCCGACCGCGAAATCACCCTACCCTGAGAAGCGACTGACGAAGCGAAACCGGGAAGAAATGAGCGTGCCGCACGCCTGACGGGAAACCGGTCGTGACGTCGGCACGCGACGGACACCCCCACCGGGGTAGGGGGGCAAGGTGAACCGGTAGCGCCCGGTCCAGCTTGCTGGCCGAGACGCGGCTTGAACACGAGCAGGACTCTCGCCAATCCAGGTTGGCTGGCGAGAGTCCTGTTTGATTGTCGACCAGGGGCTGCGCCGTTTGACGCGGCTAGACCTCCGGCACCGGCAGGCCCTTGCTCTCCAGTTCTTCGACGTAGGCTTTCCAGCCGGGGCACCACGTGGTGTGCCAGCGCCAGAAGAGCGCCAGCAGGGACCGGGGCTTCTCATTCGCTTTGAGGCGCATGGCGCAGGTCGCGCACCCGGCCTCGACGGTTGGGTTCTCTTGCATGGTCGTCACCTCTCGATTTGCTCTGCGGCCCGATCACCATCCACCCGAGTGGGTGATGGCCATAAATCTCTACGTGCCAGGGGGGAATAGGTTTCACCCGCACCCACCACCAGCATACGGTCCGGGGCGCTCGACAGCCAGTGACAAACGTCCAATCTGAAGCTGTCCTGATCTCTGCTGGCGTTCAACCCCATCTCATCTTGCGCCGCGTAGAAGCGCATGGCCTTCAGCCGCCGGAGAGGGCGTCCTTGCGCTCGTTGGCATTCTCTAGGACCTCCTCGCTGACGCCAAATCCTTCTTCGCCAGAGGCCAGTTCGAGAAAACGCTTGTAGTCTGCAATCGCTTGGTCGGGCGTTCCCTGTCCATCTTCGTCGTACACCAGCGCGCGATTGTAGTAGGCGTTTGGGTAGTCAGGGTTGAGTTCGATGGCCGTTGTGTAGTCGGCCAGCGCCTCGTCAAATTCCCCTAGCTCGCGGTAGATGTTGCCACGGGTAAGATAGGCGAAGGGGTAGTTCTTCTCGAGTCCGATAGCGACGTTGACGTCCTCCAGCGCTGCATCGAATTCTCGAAGGTCATACAGGACATTGGCGCGATTGTTGAAGACAGCCGGAATCGACATTCCCAGTTCAATGGCTGCCGTGTAGTCGGCAAGCGCTCCCTCGTTGTCATCCTTGATGCGGCGGAGCATCCCGCGATGGAAGTGGACGTTGCTGATGCCCGCAAATTCTCCCTGCTCGCCGAGGTCGTTGTCCAGCGCTCTATCAAAGTATTTGATTGCCAAATCGCGGTCGTTTGAGAACGCGGCTATCTGCCCCAGAGTGAACCAAACCAGGACATCGAATTGATCACCTGCTTCTTCAGCGAGAAACCTGTTGTACTCGGCCACGTCCTCTTTGATCTTTTCGTCCAGACCTAGCCGGGACAAGATCCCCGCCAGGTCGTGCGTTATCACGTAGTGCGGTTCGTACTCCCACTCTGCGACCATGCCGTAGAAGACAAGCGTGGCATTGAAGGGCTGGGCAATCTCGACGGCTTGGTCATCATCGAGCGGGGGCTCGCCCTTAAGGCGCTCAATGCGCACGCCGTTGGGAAGCTTCTCCTCCACCAGCCTTCGGTAGAGGCTGTTGCTGAAAGTACCGCCATCATCTCCGTCAAAGTCGCATACAATTACCAAGAACTCGCCGGGCGCAGCCGGTTCGAAAGGAAGCGGGGTCGGAGTGGGAGCTGGCGGTGTGGGCGCTGGCGGTGTGGGCGCAAAGAGCGGAATCACGTTGCTGAAGGCCAGGGCGACCACCACGATCAGCAGCGCCGCAATGGCGAGGGGAATGGGCACACCCTGGATCTTCGTGATCAAGTCTCGCCCTACGACGACGACATCTCTTGCGTCGCCCTCGACGTCAATATCTTGCGAAGGGGGTTTCTCGCTCATGGGCGGCCCTTTCGAGCGGTGGAGGTGCTCCCGGAGCAAGTATAGGCCAAGCGCCGCTCTGGGACAAACGTCACCGTCCGGCCCGACGACCTGATGGAATCGAAGGCCCCCAACCCGATCGCGGCCTCGTCGCGGCCCATACACAAGAAGGACTCCCGCAGGCCAGCCAACCTGTGGGGGCGAAAGTCCGGTCAGCACGTATTGGCGAAGAAGCGGCCTCGCTCAATCGGCCACAGGCAGCCACACGCTGACCGCCGTGCCCTCGCCGGGAACGCCCGTGCTGGCAAGCTCGATCCGGCCCCGGAGCGAATCGACCGTTTGTCTGGCAATCGTCAGACCGAGGCCGGTGCCGGTGCCCTTAGGTCTACCGGCCTTGCGCGCGGCTTCGCCGCGAAAGTAAGGCTCAAAAACGTGGCCCTGCTCGTCCGGCGGGATGCCCGGCCCGGTATCTCGCACGGTGAACCCGACCCACTGCCTGCCGTCGGCCTCCTGTGTCCCCGTCGTGACGGTTACCTCGCCCCCCGACGGCGTATATTTCAGCGCATTGGTCAGGATCATGCGCAGCACGTGGGCGCGAAGGCTCCATTCAGTGCTCAGGGTCGGGGGCAGGTCTGGCTGCGCGGCGAAGGTCAGCTTCAGCTTCCAGGCATCTGCGAATACCTGTGCGCCGGCAACTTCGGACTCTACGACGGCGTTGAGGTCCACTACTTTCAAGGGGGGTTGTGGCTCCGATCCGGCTAGCAGATGCATCCAGCACAGCAGTTTGTCAAGCCCGTACTGCAGCCACTGTGTCTCGCGCTCAAGTGCGGCCACATACTGGTCGCGCCGTTCAGGGTCCTCGTCACCGCGTTCCCTCAGCAGAGCCTCATATATTCTCACGTTGGTAAATGTGGTACGCAGTTCAATGCTGAGGTTGGCAACAAACTCCTCTGTCAGCAGTCCTTCCGACGCCGCCACCCGCGCGCGTAGCGCCGCCACTTCCTCCAGGAGTTGCTTTTTGATCTTGTCTTCGTCTGCCATCTTCCCGGCCCCGGAACTCTTTCCATCGGTGCGGGCTTCTTGAGGCTGCGCACGGCTGGACGCTACCGCTGCCTGACATTGTAGCTATTCTTCAGTAGAAGGATAGCATCTTGCATGCCGAACATCCGCCGAAAGCAGCGAACGCCTCCGTTCAATCTGCTATAATCCCGTCTCGGAGAATACCCATGACCTTACGGCGCGCTGCCATTCCGCTCGTGATGGCCCTGGCGCTGGCGGCCTGTTCCACCAGCAATATCCCCCCTACCCCGACCAAGACACCCGGCCCGGAGCCGCCGCCCGCCGTCGCGTACCCGTCGCTGGAGGCGCTGGAAGCGGTGGCGCTCAACCCGGTGGACGTGGGGCCGGGCTACGAGATCGACCCGGACTTCACCGGGCCGCTGACGGCGGAGCTGCTGTCGAGCGGCTCCAGCCCCCAGACGGGCGAGTTCCTGGGCGGGCTGGAGAACCTCTACGGCTACCAGTCGGCTTTCATTCGCACCCGCAGCGTGGAAGACCTGGCCGCCGTCCGGGACTGGGTGGTCGTGTTCAGGACGAGCACCGACGCCAGCCGCTTCGTGGCGCTTCACCCGACGATCACACAGAACGAGCAGGGTTTTCAGATGCTGCCCGCGCCCGCGCTGGGCGAGGAGAGCGCGGCCTTCGTGGCGACGACGACCGAGTCGGGCGCGGTGCCGCTCGACCGCCACGACGTGGTGCTGCGGCGCAAGAACGTGGTGGCGGTCCTGTTCGTGGTGACGGCGGCGGGGCTGGCCGACGAGGGCGAGATCGAGCGCTACGCGCAGACGCTCGACGCGCGGCTGGCCGAACTGGTCGAGGCGGCTTCCTGAAGCGCCGCGAAGGGTTCTGGTGACTGTGCTCTGCGCACCAGACGTTTATGCCCCTGTGAGAATACAAGTCTCGCCGTTTTCCGAGGCGACTTCGGCGTAACGTGTACACTTATCCGCGCTCCAGGCTCACCTCCATCAGTGGAGCCAGGGAATCGCCAGCGGCCTACGCGCTGCGCGACAGGTCTTTGCCCAACCGGATCACCTCGCGTACCAGAAAGTCAAAGTCTTCCCTGCGGGTGCGGTGATTGGTGTGCGCAACGTGTAGAACGTACTTGCCCTTGATGGTTGTTCCAGACGGCGCAGCGCTGCCCGCTTCCTGCATCTCAACCAGGATTTGCTCGTTGAGTGCGTCCAGCGTGGAATCATCCATGCCAGGTGTGACGTAACGGAAGCAGACAACGTTCAGTGTGACCGGAGCCACGAGTTCCAGCTCAGGGGAAGCTTCGACCAGTTCTGCCAGGTAGCGGGCCTGGTCGATGTTCTGTTGAATCAACCGCCCGTACTTGCGACTGCCGTGCTCCTTGATCGACATCCAGGCCTTGAGTGCCCGGAACCCACGCGATAGCTGGAAGCCGTAATCGCTGAACCAGGGCAGGTCGCCCCCAGCCATGCCGCGTCCGCCCTCCCCGTGAGTGAGGTAGGCGGGTGTCAGGGAAAATGCCTGGCGATGCGGTTCTTCTTGCTGCACCAGCACGCACCCGATTTCGTAGGGTATGTACATCCACTTGTGCAGGTCAAAGGCCAACGAGTCTGCCCGCTCCATCCCGGCCACCTGGTTTCTCGCGCCGGGAGCCAGAGCAGCCCACGCGCCAAATGCGCCGTCGACGTGGAACCAGATGTCCTCCTCCTGGCAGATATCGGCCAGCGCGTTGAGGTCGTCAATGGCCCCGGTGTTGGTCGTGCCCGCTGCGCCCACGACACAGAATGGCCGGTGACCGGCTTCGCGATCCTGCGCGATAGCCGCCCGCAGCATATCCAGGTCGATCTGGAAATCGTCGTCGACCGGCACAAAGCGAATGGCACCGCTGCCCAGTCCCAGCAGTTCCACAGCCTTCTGCACTGAACTGTGGATTTCCTGCGAGGCATAGAGCACCATCTGGTGCGGTGCCGCCGCAAGGCCCTCCTGGCGCAGGTCATATCCGGCCTTTGTGTGACGGGCCACGGCAAGCCCAATCAGGTTTGCAGCCGAACAGCCACTGGTCAGCAGGCCGCTGGCCGAGGCGGGGAGACCCAGCCACTCTTTGAACCAGTCTATCACCTGCCTCTCGACGTGGTTCGCGATGTGATGGTCAATGCCACCCGTGTTCGTGTTCATCGAGGCGGCCAGCAGCTCGGAAAAGGCTCCCAGGACGGTGCCCGTGCCAAAGACCCAGCCCCAGAAACGCGGATGGATGTTTCCAACCGGGTAAGGCAGCACGTTCTCCAGGAAGTCCTCGTATACCTCCTCAGGAGATTGAGGATCAAGCGGTGCAGGCTGGTCGAAATGGGCTTTGACCTCGTCGGGGGCGTGCTGCCAGACGGGGCGCTCGCGAACGGTTCTCATATAGTCCATCATGTCGTCGAGCATCCGGTGACCGAGCGCTCGCATTGCGTCCCAATCTTCAGGATCAAGGGTCTCTTCAGGAGGCTTTGTTTCTGAACGCGTCATCGTCGTCTCTCTCCCTAAGTGGACTGCCGCAGGTGCCAGTGATTGTAGCTGGTTTTGAGCAGAGGGAGAAGCGGCGTACACTCAGGTCCCACCTACTGTCTAATGCCATGCTCAAGACCATCGCCGAGGTCTCGGTCTGACTGATCGCCTTTGTCCTGGCGCTGGAAAAGGGCGAAACTGCAGTGAAAAGACTGCAAAACGCATCTTTCGGATAAGTTCTCAGCTGTATAAGAGCTTGACAACCGCGCCGCCCGGCGGTATGATTTCTGCATGAGGTTTGTAATACAAACCAGTTTGCATACTATGAGATTGGCAAGGGAGCAGCCAATGGCAGAGCAAATCGACAAAATCATCAGGCAGACGCGGAGATACTGGTACAGCGATGGCTTCACCGAGATCACCCTTGGCGGCCTGTTTGCGCTGGTGGCGGCCTTCGTCTTCGTGATGTTCTACGTGCCGCCCGGTTCTATCCTGTGGGTGGTTTTCGCCTTCGGCCTGCCGCTGTTGACCATCGGCGGCAGCCTGCTGGGCAAGCGCGTGGTGCGCGGCCTGAAAGAGCGCGTCACCTTTCCCCGTACCGGCTACGTCGCCTACGAGGACCAGCGGGATACGAGCTGGCGGCGCTGGATCGTGCCGGGCTTCGGCCTGCTTCTCGTCCTCGTGTTCTTCGCCGTCGACTTCCTGACCGACGACGCGCGGATCGACTCCTCGCGGATCAGTATGGCCCTCTCCGAAGGGCTGATCGCAGGCGTGGTTTTCGCCTACATGGGCCATCGCGTCGGCATCCGGCGCTTCTATGCCCTGGCGGGGCTGTCCGCGCTGCTGGGCGTCGCGGCGTCGCTGGCGGGCCTGGGCGACGTGCTCGGCACGGCGGTGCTGTTCACCGGGCTGGGGATCGCCCTGGTGGTTTCTGGACTGGTCGCGCTGGCGGCGTACCTGCGCCAGAGCCGCACGACGTTGGGAAACCGCCATGACGGATGACAGCCTGCAGACCGCCGAGAGCTTGCGGGACATCGTGGCGGTAGATCGCCTCCTCCACGAGCCAGCCCGCATGGTGATCTCGGCCATCCTGTACGCCGTCGACAGCGCGGACTTCCTCTACCTCCTGCGCGAGACGGGCCTGACCAAGGGCAACCTCTCTTCACACCTGTCGAAGCTGGAAAAAGCGGGCTACGTTGCCATCGAGAAGACCTACGCCGGGAAGATTCCCCGCACCATCTGCCGCATGACTGGCGAGGGCCGAACCGCGTTTGACCGCTACCGCGACCAGTTGAAGCGCGCCGCCGACAGCCTGCCGCTGTAGGATGGGATTGCCCCCCTGCCCCCAGCCTGATGACAGCCTGGACACAAGAAAGACTCTCGCCATTCCAGGCTGGCTGGCGAGAGTCCTGTTTAATTTCCGCCGACGATTGTCAGGCTCTGTTAGACCTCTGGAACCGGCAGGCCCTTGCTCGCCAGTTCTTCGACGTACGCTTTCCAGCCGGGGCACCACGTGGTGTGCCAGCGCCAGAAGCGCGCCACCAGGGACCTGGGCTTCTCCTGCGCTTTGAGGCGCATCGGGCAGGTCTCGCACCCGGCCTCGACGGTTGTGTTCTCTTGCATAATCGTTTTCCTCTCCATTGCTGTATGGCCCAAACGATTATCCACCAGAGTAGGTGATTGCTACGAATATCTACGTGCTGGCACCCGTCACCAGCATACATCCCCAGGGCGGTGGATAGCCAGTGACAAACGTCACCGTCGGCCCAGATGCGGATGTGCGCTTATCCCGGACCGCCCAGCGATGCCAGCGCCGCTTCTTCCAGCGCGGCGATTTCCTCCAGTATGGCCGGGTCCGTCTGGCGCTGGGCTGCCGCTTCGGCCAGCAGCGTCCCCGACTGGCGATAACCGGCTGCCGCTTCCGCCCAACCGTTTCGCTCCAGGTAATTGGCGAATTCCATGCGTCCCCTGGCCATCTCGCCCATCATGAAACAGGCGGAATCCGAGTTGCCTGGATTCTGGGCGAACTGCCGTATCTCTGACGGCGCGTCGCGGGCCGTTTCGACATTCCAGGCGATAACCTCCTCGGTGGCCGGGACGCTGCCCGGCTCGGCGAGGAAAATCATCCAGTACGGGCCTATCGGCGGCGCATCGGGCATGTCCAGCGTGTTCCCCCAGGCTTGCATGAAGTTCTCGACATCGGCGGGCAGGTTGGCGGCGGCGCTGGTGGGGTCGGTCGGATCGTTGAGGTAGACCGTCTCCGCGTCGTAGCCCGTCACCACCATGTAGTGAGAGGCGTGGTCCTTGCCCAGCACGTCCCGCCAGAAACTCGAAGCGGCTGCGAAGTCGTCGTGGACGGTGTACAGATCGAGGAAAACCACAACCGGACCTTCGGAGGCGACGGCCCGCTTGAGAGTGTCCAGGGCCTCGTCGCCGCCCGCGAAGGAGATCAGCCCGGCGGCGTTATCCTCGAAGTCTATGCCCGCCGGTTGGAAGGGGTCCGAGCCGTTCCCACCCCGGCCAAAGCCGAGCACGTAGGGGGCCTCCATGTTCCGGGCGGTATTGATCATGCTCACGTCCGTGTAACGGTTCGTCAGCGTGGATGGCATGTCGGGGAAGTCGAGATACAGCGCGTTGCTGCCCACGCCGCTGAAGGCCACCACGTCGGCGAAGTCAAGCTCCGGGTGCTCGTACTTGACGAGCATGGCAAACGCTCCCAGGTAGCACATGCCCGGCGTTCCGTCCAGACCGGAGTAGACGACGGGGACATCCAGATGGGCGCTGTCAGGAGCGGGAGGCAGGTCCAGCATGGGTGGGGCTGCGACTTCTGGCGAGGGCGCGGCTTCGCCTTCGATTGCTTGCGGTGGGCCGGAAGCATCCACGATCAGGTGGCCTTCAAACGAAACCAGCGTGCCCCCAATCGCAATCTGCTGGCCAGCCTGAAAAACGTTCTGCTGCTCGGCGCTCCATCGCGCCCATCGCTCTGATGGGACAAAGACGCCGACTCGACAGCCCGACGCTTCCAGCTCGGCGTACGTCCCGTTGGGATCGGCGTCGTCGACGAGGGCAATCTGGCCCGCGACGGCTATTTCCTGCCCGAGTTGTTCGTCCGTTACCTCACAGGGCGACACAGCCTCGATTGCCGGGGCGACCGCTTCCATCGGTTCTGCTTCCACAGCCGGTTCCACTTCGACAACCGGTTCGGCCTGCGGAGGTGACTCGACTGCTATGTCCACTGGCCCCCCTGCCGGGCCGCAGGCCACGAGGGTGGATAACAGTATCAGGAGCCACAGGCCGCGCTTATACGACTGCATACCAGAATATCCTTTGAGTACGAAGAGGCAAAAACCTTTGCACAACTGATGATGACCTAGATGTTTGCAGGCTCTCGTTTTCAGTTTAGCAGAAGCAGTGGGGGGGCGCCGTTACAGAACCATCACAAACTGCTTTCCGGCGTCAGGCTGGATAGCGCGCCTGCGCCGGAGCCGCCTGACCAGTTGAAGCGCGCCGCCGACAGCCTGCCGCTGTAACGCGGTGGGCCGGAGGCCGACCCGTCCCCACCTGCCGGTTCTGGCCCCCTACCCTCGATCCGGTCGCGGCCCGACGCGCCATGCCAGCGCGCCGGTTTTGACTCGGCAAATGGGCCTTTCTCACTCTTGTGGGCGGCCTGCCCCAATCTCAGAAAAACGCGCCACAGCGGCCTTTTCAGCGCCAATTTGACAAAATCCGGGTTTCTGTTTACACTCTGTTTACTGACGTATCATACGCGTAGCTGAAATATGTAAACATACTGTTTACAGGAATTGTCAAAAACACCTAAGGAGGCTGTTTTCATGACCAAAATCGTCGCGGTGGCACTGCAAAAAGGAGGGGTCGGCAAGACCACCACGGCCCAACATCTGGCCCACGCGCTGGCGATGCGGGGGCGGCAGGTCTTGCTGGTCGACCTCGACCCGCAAGGCTCGGCCAGCCAGCGCTACGACACCCGCAACCTGAAAGGGACGATGGCCGACGTGCTGGGAGCCGAGGGCCCGCCCACCAAATCCCTGCGCGACATCGTGATCCCGACCTACGTCGACAACCTGTACCTGGCTCCGGCGGACGACCAGCTGGCCGCCTCGGACGACCGCCTGGCCCGCGACCTGGAAGGGCCGTACGCGCTCGACGACAAACTGCGCGGGGCGCGCATCCCCTTCGACTACGTCGTCGTCGACACCGCGCCGGGCAAGTCCACGCTGCTGATCGCCGCGCTGGTGGCCGCCGACGAGATCATCGTGCCGGTGCAGCTCTCGCCGATGGGCTTCGAGGGCTACCAGGGCATCGACAAAACCATCATGCAGGCCCGCCGTCTCCAGCAGCGCGCCGGAGAGGTGCGGCTGCGGCTGCGGGCGGTGGTGCCCACTTTTTACAGCAAGGGCCAGATCGCCTCGGACAGTTTCCTGGCCGCGCTGATGGAGTCGGACCACCCGGACTACGAGGGCCAGCCTTTGCCACTCTCGGAGCCGGTGATCGAGACGACGACGTTTGAGCTGGCGTCCTCGCCGGTGGACATCGAGGGCCACCTGCGCGCCCAGACGATCTTCGAGTGGCCGCGCGGGGCCGACGACTCGCCCACCGCACGCGGTCAGGACGCTTACTTCGCCCTGGCGGAAATGGTGGATACGTATGCCTAAGGTCGGACGCGACACCATCCGGCGGACGGCGGACCGCGAAAAGCCCGACTCGCTGAAGCGTATCGCGCCCAAGCCGGGCGAGAAAACGCGCGACGAACTGGCGGAGCGCGAGGAGCGGTGGGGCGTGACCACCGCTTACCGCCTCCGCCCGGCGACGAAGGAGGCGGTGGTGCTGGCGGCCAGAATGCACGAGGTCGAGATCGGCTATCTGGCCGACTTCCTGCTGCGGGCCGGGCTGACCTTGCTCTCGCAGGGCCGCATCGACCTGCCGCTGGCCGACGCCGACGTGCAAAAACAGACGCCGCACAAGCTCAAGCTGCCGCCCGTCCCGGAGGATTACCAGTAGGAATTGGGGCGGGCGTGTGCGTGCATGGGCGGCTGGTATTCTGAGCGCAGGACACCTTTTCTCAGGGAGAAAAAGACCCGTGTGGGGCGAATGGATTGCCAACGCGCTGGTAGCCACCATAGGCTTGCTGCTGTTCTATTCTTGGGGTCGTCTGGCCTGGTTCAGGCCAACTGAACTCCTGGGTATGATGCGTAAGCCTCTGAGCGACCTTCCCAACTGGCTTCTGATATGGATCAATCGATTCTTTTCTCTGGTCTTGCTCGCATGGTCTGTCGTGACGCTGCTTGAGGCGATCGCGGCGCTCAGGCAGGTTTGGGCCACCTTTCGCTAACAGGGCCAATCGCCTTTCCAGAACGATCCACAAGCGCTCCCAGCCCTGAACGCCGACGCGCATAAGCGCAAGCTGCCGCCCGTCCCAGAGGATTACCAGTGGGGTGGGGGGTGGGGGGATGCACAGAGCAGGCTACACCCCCTCCCCGGCCCTCCCCCGTTACACGGGGGACGCGCAGCGGGCCGCGCGCAGCGAGGCCGGGTGGGGGTGTGACCCGCGCGGGCGCGGCCCTGCAGGAGAACAGGCTCAACGCATGTTTTGGACACTGATGGGTCTGCTGATGATCGTGGTTGGCGTGGCAATCGCGGTTTCCAGCCTCGCGCTTCTGCTCACCATCACCTACCTCGCCTGGACCGACCCTGAGAAGTATGACCGCTTTCGGGAGAACGTCGTTCACAAGCTTCCCGGCTATGACCTGTTTCCCAATCTGGTCCGCTCCCCACTGACCAGGCGGCAGCTTTGGGGGACCCGTATCGCCGGGACGTTGGTGCTGCTTTTCCTGATCGCCCAGGTCATCCTGATGATTCTCGTCAGCAGCCAGTAGGAGCGAATGGCCACCTGTCCTGACTATAGTCCAGCTACGCTGGGGCGAAGCGTGAGGGTTCGCCCCTACTCGCCACCCCGGAAGACTATCGCGGGGGTGGGGGTGTACCCGCGCGGGCTGCACCCCTCATGACGAGCACCCAACAGTGCAGCCAACAATCTCATCTTCTAGTAAACTATAATCCCATAAACGGATCACAGACCCGCTGGTTCGGGGAGACATGCTATGGTTGGTTCTGACAGATCGCCAGAGGAGCTCCAGGCCGAGATTCGGACGCTGCGCGCGCGCGTGGCGGAACTGGAACTGGCTGAGGCCGAACGGAAGCGTGCCGGGGAAGCGCCACGGGAAAGCCTGGGCGAACCCGCTTCGGAGTCGACGTCTTTGGCGAATGAGGAAATCCACCTATCCGGTATCGACATCGCGTGGGACGTCGAGGCGGGCACCTGTACCTTTGAAACCCTCCCCGTGGCGATGATGTGGATCGACAGCACGCTCGCGGGTGTGATGTCGGGCGTGCAATCGATGGTTGGCACCGAGCGCTTCGGACTGGCTTTGCAGAGCGAGGGGCGCAAGAGCGTCGAAGCCGATTGGCAGGTCATTTCCCAACACGCGGATTTCCGGGAGGGTTTTGAGGCCATCGCCAACATCGCCGCCGTGGCGGGCTGGGGAGAATGGAAGCTCGTATCCCTTCGAAAGAGGAAGAGGACGTGTCGCTTTCGGGTGAGGAACAGTTGGGAAGGCCGCTATCAGCAAGCGCTGGGGGTCTGCTGGGGCAGCGGCATGCTGGCTGGCAAGCTGGCCGGTTACTGCTCCAGGCTTTTCGAGACGAACTGCTGGGCCGAACAGACGGCCTTCGTCGCCAGGGGGGACAAGTTCGACGAGTTCGTGGTGGGTCCGTCGGAACGTTCGATAGAGAACGAGATCGAGAACCTGCTGGCATCCGACGAAGCAACCCGCGCCGACATGGCGGTCGCACTGAAGAAACTGCGAGCGGAAATCGCAGAACGCCAGCGGGCGCAGGAACAACTGGAGCAATCCGAGGACAGGTACAGGAATATCGTCGAGCTGGCTCCCGATGGCATCGTGACGGCGGATTTGAAGGGAGTGCTGACATCCTGCAATACTGCCTTCATAGAGATGACGGGCTTCTCAGAGGATGAGATCGTGGGCAGGCACTTCACGGAGCTGCCCACGCTATTTGAGCGCGACCTTCCAACATACGTCAGGATGGTCCAGGCCGTTTTGGGGGGAAAGACCCGCTACCTGGAGTTTCAGTGGCGGCACAAAGATGGGTCGCTCCATTGGGGCGAGGCTCATGCCAGTCTGATGACAGAGGGGCGCAAGGTCGTCGGGCTGCAGGCTATCGTGCGCGACACCACCGAGCGCAAGCAGGCCGAAGAGGCGCTTAGGGAGAGTGAGAAGAAGTTTCGATCGGTCGTCGACAACATCGGCGTCGGCATCATCGTGATTCAGGACGGGCAGGACGTCTATTTCAATTCCAGGTTACACGAGTATTTGGGTTATACGGAACAAGAGTTTCGCGAGATTGACTTCGCGGCACTGGTCCATCCCGACGACAGGCCACTCGCGCTCAATCGCATCAGGCAAAGGCTAGCGGGTGAGCTGACCGATTCAGCGCCGGCAGAAATGCGAGTCCTCGCCAAGTCCGACGAGGTGAAGTGGATCGAGACCGGTTCGGTTGTGATTCAATGGGAAGGCAGACCGGCGGTCCAGGCGTTCGTACATGACATCACCGAGCGCAAGCAGGCGGAGCAGGCGCTGCGCAGGAGTGAGGAGCAGTATCGCACGCTCTTTGAGTACACCCACGCGGCTGTTCTCGTTACTGGCCCAGACGGGAGGGTGGTCTCCGCCAATCCAGCCGTCGCCAAATTGCTCGGCTACCAGAGCCCGACAGAGATGATCGGCACGCAGGTTAGTGAGTATTATGCTGATCCTGCTGAAGGTGGGACGATTCTCGCCGAACTGATAGAGAAAGGATCTGTCGAGGAACGTGAAACGGCCCTGAAACGGCGAGATGGCAGTGTTGTCCACACTGTCGGCAGTGCGAATGTAGTCAAAGATGAGACAGGGAACGTCCTGCGTATTGAAGGCGTCTTCTCCGACATCACTGAGCGCAAGCAGGCGGAGGAGGCATTGCGGGAAAGTGAGGAGAGATACCGCAGCCTCTTTGAGGACGTTCCCATTGGGCTGTACCAGACTACGCCAGCAGGGCAGATAATGGATGCAAACGCTGCTTGGGTAGAGATGCTGGGCTACCCGGACCGGGAAGCCTTGCAGGCAGCCGGGGCAACCGCCCTGTACCTGGATCCCGAAGATCGCAGGCAATGGCAGAACATCATGCAGCGCGAAGGGACGGTGCGAGATTTCGAAGTGCAGATCCGCCGTCACGACGGGGAGACCATATGCGTGCAGGAGAACGCGCGCACCATACGTGATGAGACCGGACGTGTGTTGTACTATCAGGGGAGCCAAGAAGACATCACCGAGCGCAAGCGGGCGGAGGAGGAGTTGCGGGAATCGGAGGAGAAGTACCGCGATCTGGTAGAAAACACGAATGACGTCGTCTTTTCTCTCGACGAAGAAGGGGTAATGACGTATATCAGCCCTGTCGTAGAGACGGTGATCGGACACTCACCGTCAGAAATCGTCGGGCGTCCTTTCACGGATTTCGTCCATCGAGAAGACCTGCAGCGTATCAGAGAGAGCTACCAGCAGATCCTGTCGGGTCACTCTTCCGAAGCGAACGAGTATCGAATTCTGACCCAGACAGGCGGGTTCCGGTGGCTGCGGGCGTCTTCCCGACTGATCTTTGTCGAAGATCGTGTCGTGGGGGTGCAAGGGGTGCTGGCAGACATCACCGAGCGTGTGCAGGCTGAGGAAGCACTGCGCGAATCGGAGAGGAGGTTCCGGGGCCTCGTCGACAATGCACTGATAGGTGTCTACAGAACGAACCTGAAGGGTGACGTCCTCTACGTGAATGAGGCCCTGTCGCGTATGCAAGGATTTGCGTCTCCAGAAGAAGTGTTGCAGGAGAGCGTGCTGGCGAGGTACAAGAACCTGGCAGACAGAGACCGCCTCCTCGGACTTCTCAGGGAAAACGGCGAAGTCAGAGAGTTCGAGGTCGAGCTCCTTGGAAAGCAGGGCAACACCATCAGCATACTCTTGAGTGCGACTCTGGAGGGGGATGTCATATCTGGAACGATGATGGACATCACCGAGCGCAAGCGGGCGGAGGAGGCCCTGCGCGAGAGCGAGCAAAAATACCGCACACTCTTCGAGAATATGACCGCCGGTTTTGCGCTGCACGAGATGATCTATGACGAGCAGGGACAGCCCGCCGACTATCGCTATCTTGAGATCAATCCCGCCTTTGAGAAACTGACGGGTATTCCGGTATCGACCTTGCTTGGCAAGACCGTCAAAGAGGTGCTGCCGAACACGGAGCAATACTGGATCGACGTGTCTGGCAAGGTGGCACAGACCGGCGAACCAACGGCTTATCAGAACTACTCAAGAGAGCTGGGCAGGCACTACGACACCTGGCTGTTCAGCACGGCCAAGGATCAATTCGCGGTCGTGTTCACCGATGTCACCGAGCGGGTGCAGGCGGAGGAGGCCATCGAACGGCGCAGCCGCGAGCTGGCTGCTCTCAACGACATTGCCGCCGTGGTGAGCCAATCGCTCGACCTGGATGAGATCCTGAACGCCGCTCTGGACAAGGTGCTGGAGCTGATGCAGGTGGATGCTGGCGGGATATACCTCGTCGATGTCGAGCGTATCAACATTGATCTGGTGACGCGTCGAGGTGTGTCGGAGCGTTACGCCGAGGAAATGGGTTCAGTATCCCTGGACGAGAGGACGGTAGAAGCGGCGAGGGCTCAGAGCAAGCTGGGGCGTCTCATCCTCTCACTGGAGGCCGTTCTCCCCAACCCGGCCGAGTTGAGGCGGGCCCGGTCGGCCATGGAGCGCGAAGGGCTGCATCCCGACACTGTCGTCCCGGTGCTGCTGCAGGCCAAGGACGAGATTCTGGGTTTGATGACCGTGACGAGCCGTGAGCCACGGCGATACACCGAGGCCGAGTTGCTGTTGCTGACCTCCATAGCCCAGCAGCTTGCCGTCGCCATCCACAACGCTCAGCTACACCAGAGCACGCGCAGGAGAGCGGCCCGTCTGGAGCTGATCTGGCGCGTCAGCCAGAGGACGACCGCCATCCGCGAGCTCGACGAACTGCTTCGCCAGGCAGCCAACCTGATTGGCGAGGCGTTCGACTACCACAGCACGCAGGTCCTGCTGGTGGACGGCGACTACGTCGTGCTCGCGGCGTCCACAGACCCGGTTCTTCGCCCCCTGGAAGAACAACTCCGGTTCCGCATAGGGGCCGAGGGCATCACCGGCTGGGTGGCAGGAAGTGGCGAACCGCTTCTCGTGCCGGATGTGGCCCAAGAGCCCCGCTACCACCAGACCGAGGAGGAAGTTGGGACGAGATCCGAGCTGGCCTTGCCCATCGTACTGAAGGACATCGTCATCGGCGTGTTGGATGTCCAGAGCAGTGAACCCAACGCCTTCTCCAAGACGGATATCCCCACGCTGCAGACCATTGCCGATCAGTTAGCCATCACCATCGAGAACGCGAAGCTGTACCAGGAACTGGAGGCTTACAGCGGGTTCCTGGAGCAGGCTGTCGCGGAGCGCACCGCCGACCTGCTCCAGGAGAAAGAGCGGGTCGAGGCCATCCTGCGCAGCACCGGCGACGCCATGATCATCACCGACATCGAAGGCCGCATCCTGTCCGTCAACCCGGCTTTCGAAGCGCAAACCGGATACAGCGCCGACGAGGTCGCCAGCATGGGCCACGTCCGGATGCTGGGCAGCTGGGCGCCGGACCACGAGCTTGTTGAAGGGACGATGGAGGCGTTGAGGCAGGGACACCAGTGGCAGGGCGACCTGCTTCTCCGGCGCAAGGACGGGAGCGAGTATGATGCCGAGGTTAGCATCTCCCCGCTGCACGTGCCGGGCGAAGAAGGTGAAGCGCAGCATTCGGGCTACGTGGGTGCCATCCGTGATATCAGCGCGCGGAAAGAGATCGAGCGCATGAAGGATGCCTTCGTCTCCAACGTCACACACGAACTGCGCACGCCCATCACCACTCTGAAGATGCATCACGGGCTGCTGAAGATGGACCCCGGCGCACTCGGCATGAGCCTGCCGGTGCTGCAGCGGGAGACGGAACGGCTGAACAACACTGTCGAGGACTTGCTGCGCCTGTCGCGGCTGGACCAAGGCCGGGTGACGCTTGACCTGGCGACGGTGGACCTCAACGCGCTGGCCAGCCAGCACGTCGCCGACCGCCAGCCGCTGGCCGAGGGCAAGGGGCTGGCGCTGACCTTCGCCGGGCAAAAGGACCTGCCGGGCGTCCAGGCTGACGCGGGGCTGTTGAGCCAGGTGTTGAGCATCCTGCTGACCAACGCGCTCAACTACACAGCCTCCGGGGGCAGCGTGGCCATCAGCACGGAGGCAAGGGAAGCGGATGGGCGACGATGGGCTGCCTTCAGCGTCAGCGATACCGGCCCAGGCATCCCCCCGGAGGAGCAGCGCCAGGTGTTCGAGCGCTTCGTCCGTGGCAAGGTGGGGCGCGAGTCTGGCGTGCCGGGCACCGGGTTAGGTCTGGCGCTGGCCTGGGAGATCGTGGAGCGGCATCGGGGCCGAATCGAGCTTGCCAGCGAGGGCATACCGGGCAAGGGGGCGACTTTCACCGTCTGGCTGCCGCTCAGCAAGCCGTGACCTGTCTGAGCCAGAGTACGTCTCGTGGTCTAAACGCCTCAGGCCCCGACCCCGACGCGCGCGACAAGCTCAAGCTGCCGCCCGTCCCGGAGGACTGCCGCTAGCTGGGGGGGTCGATAGGCCGTTGCGCGCCGGAGCGACCTGTCAAGAGCTGCCCTCTGAAAGCGCATTCAGGCCAAGGGCGAAGAGACCAATCCCCAGCAGCGTTATGTAGGTATCCGTCGTCCCCGCGTTGAGAATGCTCAGTACGACGACGGCTACGCCCATCGCCAGGCCAACGGCTTTCAAAACCTGCGAAACGGTCTCGTTCATTTTCTGCCTTTCTTGCGTTGTGGAAAATCGCCGCTAAGTGATGCAGGCGCAAGGACTCCATGCTCTGGATATTGGCAATCAGTGCAATCTATTCGTGAGGGGTGACGAAACAGGCACGGCTTCTCCCGAACCGGACTGTCCGGCGTTTAATGATACCTCACGCGGTCTGGTAGGGCACCGTCAGAGCGCGGCACGAATGTGGTGGTGCAGGGCAGGGGGATGGGTCAGCGTGCCGGGTAGATAACAACACGGATGTCGCCGCGCGGCGACATCCGTGCGCTTCGCTATTGACATCAGCCAGCCATGCCCTGCGCCGCTGGCTGGCAGCCCAAACTCAGAACCAGAACGGCGGCAAGGCCGAGGTGTGGGTCGCAGCGTGGCCAGCGAGGAAGAAGCGGGTCTACGTCTGATCCACGTCCCGCCAGCAGCCCGCCCACCTTGACAGCCCTCTCGTCTTGTCCGATACTGGGGGTGCGCGCGCCGTGACCGTCAGAATTGACATCCTCTGCTCGTACTTTTTTTCACAAACGATACTTTCATACCGCGCCGCAGCCCTAACACGTGACGGTCAGGGCGACGCTCTGACCACCCACGCTGGTACAGGCATTTGCAGGGGGACCACGATACCATGAAGGTATTCATCAGCTACCGGCGCAGGACGTGGCCGTTCACCCACCGCCTGGCCGACAACCTGCGCGAGCGTATCGATGGCGAGGTGTTCGTCGACGTGGACAGCATCGACGAGGAGCTCTTCGAGCGCAGCATTCTGCGCCACCTGCGCGAGAGCGACGTGTTTCTGCTGATCGTCTCGCCGGAGACCTTTGCCCCCGAACGCATCCAACGCGAGGGCGACTGGGTGCGGCGCGAGGTCCGCGAAGCGCTGGAGGGGGACAAGTCGATCGTACTGGCCTGTGTAGAGGGCCTGACGCCACCCGGCGACCTGCCGGACGACATCCGCGCGATTGCCGACAGGCAGGGCATCCGTTTCTACGCGGACTACTTCGACGCAGGCGTCGACAAGCTGGTTGGCTTCATCGACCGGGTGGAGGCGGCCCGCCGCCAGCGCCAGGAAGAAGCCGAGCGCCAGCGCCGCCAGGCGCAGCAGGCCCGCGTCAAGGAGCTGCAGCGCGAGCTGGCCGCGCTCGACGCGGATACCACCGTCTCCCCGAAGGCAAAACTCGACGACGCCATCGCCGAGCTGGAGGCCCGCCTGGAGGTTGAGCGCGCGCGCCGGGCCGCGCCAGCCGAACCGCAGCCTGTGGTGAAGGAAGTCGGGGGAAAACTGGAGCGAGTGCAGCAAGCGGTGCGAGAAGCGGGGGCCGACGACGACGCTGACGTGCGCAAATCGACGAGGCGCCTGCTCAGGACGCTGGAACTGGACGTGATGAATCTGCCGGACAAGCCAATCGAAATCGCGCCGCCGTTGAGCCTGGAGCAGTTGCAGGCCATGACGGGTTTCACGGACGAGGAACTGGCGTTGAACCGCACCGGCAAGGCGACCAGAAGCCAACAACGGCGGCGGCGGCAGGAAGAGCCAACGCTCACGTTGTTTTGGATCTCTCTCATCCTGGCTCTCCCGCCGACACTCTATCAAGCCTACCGGGCCATCTTCCACAGCACAGGCTGGCTGTACTTCGCCCAATTCGGGCTGGTGGAAGACATCTTGCACGTCCTGGCTGCGATCCTGGTCGGCCTATTCTGGTTCGGTGTCCTGGGCTCTATACCGCCCCTCTTGCCTAAGCGGGTGCAATCGCACAGCGCGCAGTGGCTCCTGTTTGCCCCCAGCAAGGAGGAATTCTACTCGCCGACCGTGAGGGTGGGCGACAATACGTACTGGGTCAGGTCTGAAAAGGAATCAGTGGCCTCCAACGCGCCGACACATCCGGTCGCCGGATACTACACTGTCTACCACTTCTCTTATTCGGACTTCTTGAGCATCGAACCTGCCGAGAAGGAGGCGGTCGACGACGACCTCTACGACCTCCTTGATGACTCACCGGTCGAGATTGGACTCCCTGACGGCTAGGCTCGAAAAGGGTTCAAACTAGATTTTGGAGTTTCGCCGAAATCGTCGCGGAAAAGGCGAAACTGCAGAACCGAGAAGCTGAACGCTCTCGCAGGGCGGTTCCCCAGCCCACCGCGTGACGACGGACTATCGCGCCCGTAGGATTTCCCATTCCCCACGGTTCGAATACAATTGTCCTCATATTGAGCCTGTCTACTGGCGTCCAAAGGAGACCTCTCATGGCGATGGCGCGTACATCTGTTCTGATCTGGCGTGGTTTCGAACACAAGTGGGGCTACAACCACCGCTTCAACCGCTTTGGCAGCTACATCGAGCACGATTCCGGTGACGAAGAGGCCACGATCGATCACACCGGGTCGAGCGGCTGGGGCCCAGACGTGGCCCAGGTCACGGACTACTTCACCCGCGTGGAGGATGCGGACGGGGTCTGGTTCCTGACGGGCGTCACCGAGCCGCACATCGACCTTGAGATCACCCGCATGCAGGCGTACTCGAAGCCTCACCCGGTCACCGTGGACCTCCCCGCCGAGATGCAGGGCCTCCCCAGGGAGCGCTATGCCGTGCTCCTGAACGGCTTCGATCTGCAGGCCACGAAGGAAGGATTCGTCGACAAGCTGATCAACTTCAGCCTGGGCGTCGGCGAGGTGGAGGTCCAGGACGCGACGCTGTCGTTCGACGTTCGCGTCGAGGCGCTGACCGACTGCCGCAGCCTGGAGTGCTGGGCCGATCTGTGGGCCAGAGCCGAGAAGGACTCAGACCTCAAACGGCAAATCCAGGGCCAGATCGACCGGGTGCAGGTTGAGGCACTGTTTGCCACCCGCGGCGCGAGCCTGCCCGAGGTGACGCGCGGTGAAGAGGACCTGATCGGGATGCTCGAACTCCTCCCGCCCGACGAGGCCGAGGAACCGGCTGGTGGCTGGGAACGAGAGTTAGACAGCATGATCGCCGAGCTGGAGAAGCGGGAAGAGGCCGCAGCGGCTGAGGTCGTCAGAGGCAAGGGATTCTCGGACTGGAGGGACCTGCTCGATGACCTGCTGCAGCTCCGGCGCGAAACCAACCACGGCAAGGAACTGGCCAAGCTGGTCAAGAAGAGCCTTGGCGGCGAGCAACTCGCGCTCCCGCCGAGCGAATACAAGCTGCGCGTTCACTTCGTCGTGGTGGCCGGGCGGGAGGACGCCCTGCACGTGCACCAGGCACCCGGCCTGGTCCAGCGCGACGTGTATGCGACCCTTGAGGAACCGGCTGCGGACCCGGACGAGCGGATCCCGCACGCGTTCGCAGCGGCCAGCGACCACGGCCTGGAATCTGTGCCTGGCGTCGGCGCGCTGGCGTTCACCACGAAGATGCTGGGCTCGAACGACGAGGACCAGTTGGACTGCGAGGCGATGCACTACATGCAGTGGCAGGTGGTGCTGGAGCCGCCCCGGTCGAACGGCGGCGACGCCGAAATGGACCTGCGCCTGTTCTTCAGCACGTGGGACGACGGCATGACCACGTCCAACGACGCCTGGAATGGAGAAGCGACGGAGGCGGCGGCCTTCGCCGCCAAACGAGCGCCCCAACACGCCCACAAGTTCGCGGGCCACGCCAGGGTCGGCGTGAAGCCGGTCTTGCTGCAGGTCAGAGCGGCGAAGGTGCGACCCGACTCGTCAAGCGCCAGGATCGTCTGGGGTGGGGTGATCGACAAGAACAACCAGAAGAACGATTCGCCCCGGCCAACGCCGGTCAAGTCCTAGCGTCCCGGCCTGGCGGGGCAGGGGGGTGGTGGCCGCACGCCGGGGCCTATTGACGCCACGGGTCGGCCAGGAGGAGGGGCTTTCGCAGCAACTGTCTTTCGATAGGAGTGGGCCGTGGAGACTGGTGTCGAAGTCTGGTGGATAGCTGGCCGTTTCCTTTAGCCGGTTATTCTCACGCTCGTCGTGCTGGGGCTGTTCATGTTCGTGGTCTACATGGTGCTCGGCGGGGCGGGCAGGCTGATGGACAGGCTGCGCGACGAAACCGGCCCGCGCTTCCTGCGCGAGACCGTGCCGACCCTGCTGCCCTGGGAGCCATCGCGGGCGCTGCGCGACATGTCCTCGCTGGTCCGCCGCCAGCGGTCGAGCAGCGGGCTGGGCGGCGGGCGGGCCCACGCCCGGGGGACGGTGCAGAGCCTGAGCAACCGGCGCGACGCCTGGCTGGCCTACACGGTGAACACCCACCGGCGGTTGGGCACGGTGACGCTGCACACCTCGGCCAACACGCTGCTGATCGAGATCGCCAGAGACGAAAGCCTGCCGCGCGGCGGACGCCGGGCCAGCATCACCGTCGACGGGAAGCCGCTGGGCAGCGTCAACCTGGAGACGAGCGAACTCTTCGACGCGCAGCGCCGCCCGCTGGGGCAGTTGGCGGCGGGACGCACCCTCATCATGCAGGGCATGACCGACTATCGCACGGTGGAAATGGGCGGGCGGGCGCTCGCCGAGATCAACGACGAGCCGTTAGGCCCGCTGGACAGGCCAGGCCCAATGCCGCCCGCCTTCAGGATTCACGCACCGCAGCTTTCCGCAGACGAGCAATGGTGGCTGGTGGCCCTGCTGGGCCTCGCGCTCTACTCGGATTGCCTCAGCCCTGACGTGTGAGGGGCACAACCTCGCGGTGGGGTAGGGGGGTGGAGAATGAAGCAGAATCGGCCACCGGAATCAGATCTGGAACAGACCGTCGAAATGCTATATCACGACGATCCACCCATGCGCGCGCGTGCCATCTTGAAGCTGGCGCAATTGGGCGAAGCGGCTGTGCCGCATCTGGTCGAGGCTCTCGGCCACGATGATCTGGATGTCAGGCTTCGCGCAGCGCAGACCCTGGTAGAAATGAAGGATGAGCGGGGTACAGTAGCTCTGCTCGATTTGGTGCGCGACATGGAGCACCCAGACATAGACTCTGCAGTGCGTGAGCGGTACCAGTATTTTGCGGAGTCTGTGCTAATGAAAACGGTCGACGAACGAGCGGTAGAACACCTCATCGCTGCCCTCGACGATCCAGAAGCAAGCGTTCGCAGCACTGCTGCCCGGCTGCTGGGGAAGATAGGCGATGTCCGGGCGGTGGACCCTCTCATCATCAACCTCGATGACGACGACCCCGGAGTGCACCTGGCCGCCGTTGGAGCACTCGGAGACATAGGTGACAAGCGCGCCGTCGCGCCTCTTATCAATGCCCTTCCCCACGCAGAGTTGAGGGAGGATCAACGACGCGATCAACAACGGGAGTGGTTGAAAAGTCACGACTATATTTATGCAGACTTCTACAAGACTGTTAGTGATATTATCCTTGAAGCTCTACGGCAGATTGGCACACCAAGAGCCCGACTGGTTGCAATGAGCTGGACACCAACACAAACTGAGGAGATCAACAAGGCTCTCAAGCAGATTGGCCGCAAAGTCCTGGCGGCTGTGCAAGGCTGGCACCGCAGACGATAGACGCCTCGACCGCTGGACAGGCCCGGCCCGATGCCGCCCGCCTTCAAGATTCACGTGCCGCAGCTTACCGCAGACGAGCAATGGTGGCTGGTGGCCCTGCTGGGCCTCGCGCTCTACTCGGATTGCCTCAGCCCTGACGTGTGAGGATACGAGCAAGCTCGACGGCACCGCCTGACAATCCGCGACCGGGTCCGGCTTTGCCCACACCCGGAGCGGGCGTATACTGGGGTAGACTGCACGCGGATGCAGCCGACAGGCAATCTGGGTGAGGGAGGTGCATGGTGAAACTGTTCGTGAGCTACTCTCGCAGAGACAGCGACTTCACGAGTCAACTGGCCGCCCGGCTCGACGCCGACCCCCAATTCGACGTGTGGATCGACTTCGACGACATCAAGGGTGGCGACGCCTGGATGACCTCCATCGCCCAGGGCATCGCCGGGTGCCAGGCTTTCGTGTTGGTGCTCTCGCCGCCCGCCGTCGAATCGCGCCACGTCAGGCAAGAGGTGACGCTGGCCTTTTCAGACGAGAAGAAGATCGTGCCCCTGCGCTGGCGGCGCTACGAACTGCCAGACGACCTGCGCTACCAGTTGGGCGGTCTGAACTACATCGATTTCAGCGACGGCGATTTCGAGGGCGGCTTTGCCAAGTTGGTAGCTTCCCTGCGCGGCCAGCAGGTCCCTGCCCAGACGATCCCTCAACAGCCGTTCCCGCCCGCCCAGCAGGCAGGCGGGTTCCACCCTGCGGGTCGCTGGCAGGTCCAATTGCAGAGCCCCTTTCCGGGCGGCAACGCCACCGGCGAGTACATGTTCTTGCCCTCCGGCATCTTCACGGGTCGCCTGACCAACCATCTCGGATTGGCCTACGCCGAGGGCATCTGGCAGTGGGCGGGCAACCAGCTCCACGTGCAAGGGCGGTGGGCACCCCTCGCCCAGCCCATGAACGTCCAACCTTACGGTTTCGTGCTTCTCATCCAGCAGGCCAACCAGAGTATGTTCGGCGGCATGACGTCTGGCAACGAAAAGGTGACTTTCACGCGCATGGCCTAGGCCCGCCCCAGACACAGAAGCATCGCCTACTCTGAAACGTGGGTCTTCGCCGAGCAGGTGAGGCATGTGGTCCAGTAGGGACGAATGGCCATTCGCCCCTACCTTCTCCAGGCTCCATTCCAACCAACCCACGAAAACTGTCGTGACCCCTGCGGCGGGGTGGGGGGATGGTCAGCGTGCCAGGGCGGGCTAGAGCAGGTCGCCCGGTTGGCGGACGACGTGCAGGTCGAAGCTGACCAAGCCAAAACGGACGATGTCGCCGTCGCCGAGCGGGAACGGCTGGCCCGGCTCGGCGCTCCTATGATTGATGTTTGCGCGCGTCCGGAGAATGGATACGCCTCGCCGGGATTTCGGGGCGAAAAGACGAAGCGTCTGTGATCTAGTCTTCTTGTGAGGCACGGCGCAGAATCTCTGTCAAGGCCCGTTGGGCTGCCTCGCGCACGGAAAGGTCTGCGTCCTGCAAGGCCTCGCTCAACCCTGGCACCGCCGACGGGTCGCCAATGACCCCCAGTGACCACGCAATCACCCGGCGGGTGGAGCTATGCCCGCTGCTACGGAGCACCTTCACCAGCCCAGGCACAGCGGAGGGGTCTCCAATCCTTCCCAGGGTGTTCGCGACCACCACGTGGAAGACGGCATCGTCTTCGTCGTCGAGCACTCTCAGCAGTCCCGGCACGATTGAGGAATCCCCTATGTCCGCCAGTGCGTTTGCCGAGGCAAGGCGAACCGAGAGATCTGAATCGCTAGCAAGTGCCTCGACCAATCCGGGCATGGCCGAACGATCCCCCAGGGTCCTAAGTGCTTCCGCCACAGTGCGACGCACGAACGGAGTTTCGTCATGTCGCAGAGCGTCGACAAGCCCCGCCACGGCAGACTCGTCGCCGATGCACGCCAGGGCCTTTGCAGCCCCGCTGCGGGATGTCACCGAATCGTTGCTGCGTAGCACAGCGAGAAGTCCCTGCACGGCGGAAGGATCTCCGATTCGCCCAAGGAGGTCGGCTGCATCGCGACGAAGCGAGAGATCACTGCTGCTGCTAAGAACGTCCAGCAATGGGGGAACGGCGGATTGTCCCATGCCAATAATCGCCGAGTGTCCAGCTAGGCGGACAGGACTTGTCGACCAGCCTTCTGCGACCCAACCGTGGCGCGGTCCCTGACCGAGCAGGGCGGGTACGGCGACTGGATCACCGATTCTGCCAAGCTCATCGGCGGCAGCTATACAGTTGCTCTCGTGCGCATCACCGTGCAGTGTGTTTATCAAAGCACGGATACGTGACCGGCCACTCATGGTCATGTCTCTTGGCAGTCCTATTGGTGGCAGATCAAACGCCAGAACTTCCACCTGACAGTGTAGCTGGTTTCGAGCCGAGGCAAAACCAGGAAAGGCAGGTTCGGTAAGTGCTAGAGCAGGTCGCCGGGCTGGCGGACGACGTGCAGGTCGAAGCTGACCAAGCCAAAACGGACGATGTCGCCGTCGCCGAGCGGGAACGGCTGGCCCGGCTCGGCGCGGTTGGCGTTGACGTAGGTGCCGTTGGTGCTGCCCAGGTCGTCGAGGAAGATGCCGGTTTGCGTGGCGCTCAGTTGGGCGTGCCGCCGCGAGACCCCGTTGTCCCAGCCCTGGTGCGGCACCAGGTTGATGTCCGCCTCGTAGCTGCGCCCGATCTCGGCGTCACCCCACACTTCCAGCGCAATGACCGAATGGTCGGCTTCCCAGGGGACCAGCACCACGCGCCACCCCTCGGCAAGTTTGCGGGGGCTATCGCGCGGCACCTCCAAAAAACTGGTCGCCTGCGGCAGGGCCGTCGGCGGCTCGTCGGCTGGGCGCGCCTCCGGCAGGGCCAGCCCCTCCAGATTGGCGTCCTTCAGCCGGGCACCTTCGAGCCGCGCGCCGTCCAGGTTGGCCCCACGCAGATCCGCCCCCTCGAAGTTGGCATTGAACAGGAACGCGCCGCCCAGGTCGGCCTCGCGCAGGTCGGCACCGCGCAGGTTGGCCCCTGCCAGCAGCGCGCCGCGCAGGTTGGCCACCCGCAGGTCCGCACCGTCCAGGCGGGTCCCCCGGCTGCTGATACCCCCCAGCCACGCCCCTTCGAGGTTGGCGTTGCGCAAATTGGCCCGGCTCAGGTTGGCGGCCTTCAGGTGCGCGCCGACCATGTTCGCGCCTTCCAGGTTGGCACCGTGCAGGTCCAGGTCGCCCAGCGACCCGTCTCCCAGCCAGCCCTCGGTGCGCAGTTGCTCGACGGCCCGGAGGGCGGTGCCATGCTCCCGGCTGCCCATCTGCTCGGCCAGGCGGGTGCGCAGGCGGCGGCGCGTGCTGCCGGTGGTGATGAAGTCCACCATGTCCCGCAGCAGCGAGGCCAGCACCGACCCGCGCGAGTGTCCCGGCAGGAACTCGCCGCAGTGCTTGCACTTCCTGGCCTCGGCTCTGATCGCTTCCGCGCAGAACGGGCACCGTATCATGCTGTCGGTCATCGAAACACGCTCCCAGACCTCGCGGACTTTGCCTCATCTTACCATCGTTGAGATTCCCGTGCCGAGTTCGTGGCTGAACCCTCCAGGTAGACGAGGAGCCGGTAAGGTGGCTGTCCCGATCAAGAAAAGGGCTGGCGCTTCGCCAAAACGGAGAAGACGCCAGCCCAAGCCGGACGAACCGGAAGGGATTCCGAAGTACCTATGGGTGGGGGAAGCGCGACGTGCCTGGGCGCGCTAGAGCAGGTCCCCGGGCCGGTGGACGATGTGCACGTCAAAGGCGACCAGGCCAAAACACACGGTATCGCCATCACCGAGTTGGAGCGGCTGGCCTGGCTCCACGCGGTTGGCGTTGACGTAGGTGCCGTTCGTGCTGCCCAGGTCGTCGAGGAAGAGGCCGCTGGGTTTGGCGCTCAGTTGGGCGTGCCGCCGCGAGACCCCGTTGTCCCAGCCCTCGTGCGGCACCAGGTCGACGTCCGCCTCCTGGCTGCGCCCGATCTCGGCGTCACCCCACAGTTCCAGCGCGATGGCCGGGTGGTCGGACTCCCAGGGGACCAGCACCACGTGCCATCCCTCCCCATGTTTGTGGGAGCCGTGGCGCGGTCCCTTCCGAAACTGGTGACTGGCCGCATGAAGCGGGTCCCTCTGCTTTGCTCTCGACACTTCGTCCCTCATTATAGTGTGTATGCCTCCGTTTCCCCGTTGCAGCAAGCACCCCGCCCGGTGGGTGAGAGGAAGATAAGAGGGAAGGCGGCGGAGTGCAGAGGAGGGCGCTTTCGCACCGCTCCGCTGGTGCCTATGCATTGAGGGAACAGCCCGCAGCATTGTGTGGTGAAGACTGCTCCATTCTTACCTGTTGGACGTTGCCGGTTCTGACAGGGCCGCGGGCCGCTTCGCCGCAATAGCCCAGACGCGTCGAGGCGTGTCCAGCATCGCCTCGGCCTGCTGCATGGCTCCCGTACACGCAGCCAGGGTTCATCCGCGTCCGATCCGGCAACTGGTAAGAGGATACTACCATTCTGCCAGGAACCGGTGAAGATATTATCGGGAAATTGTAAAATGCGCGAGTCGGCTGACGTGTAAGAGTTTCTTGATGCCCCTTGTCCGGTGAACCGGAGACTACTCCAGGTCAGTCACTCTCTGACGTGCCGCTTCCTGACCGCGCCGAGGCGGCGGGATTGTTCAGGAAGGAAGCCCGCCGGGTTCAAGACCGGCGAGATCGACGGTGTATCCTGAGTTGGAGGTGAGTGGCACCCCGCGGGCCAGCAAGGACGCAGCGCCGGTATGGTGGGAGTCCGCTCTCAACAAAAGGGCTGGCTCCTCGCCAAAGCTGAAGAGGCACCAGCCCAACAGGTTATCGTATTTGAGCCGCAGGTCGCAGGCGTTACTCCACCGCCTGGAACACGCTCAGGTGCACGACCCTCTCCTCCCAGAGCAGCCCGCTGCCGGAGACCTTCTCGCCCGTCAGGCGCACGTCCGTGCCAAGCCCCACACCGTCGAAAGACTCCTGCTTGGCCTCGACGGCGGCCTTGAGGAACCCTTCAACGTCCAGCTCCGGCTCCGGTGCGTCCGCCTGCTCTTCGTCGTCCGGCTCCGGCTCCGGTACGTCTGCCTGCCCCTCATCGTCCTCCGCGAGCGTCTCCTGACTCGCCTCACGGGGCGTTCTGACACGCCCAAAGATGTCCTCGATATGGTCCTCCCCAGCGTCGCCCGCGCGCTTCCGGGCGGGTTCCAATGCGTCGAGGGCGTAGCTGCGGGCCAGCTTGGGCCAGAGTTCGCTCAGCGTGTCCGCCGTGTCGAACAGGTCCAGACCAACCACCCGCCCGTCAATGACGACCAATACCCCCTGCGCCTCGCCCAGGTCGGTGAGCGCGTCCGTGTAGGCTTTCAGCTCGCCTGACTTGTGTTCGTAGGTATCGCCTATCGCGCCCGTCCCGGAGGACGCGCCGTGGGCGGACATCGAGCGCGCCACCTCGCCCCACACCTCTCCCTGGTCGGCGATGTGACTTCCGGATATTGCCAGGCCTAGCGTCGTACTGTCCATCTGCGTGTGACGCAGGAAGGCATGCGATGCTCCGCCGCTGCTGAATTCACGCCCCCGGTAGCTCCAGCGTCCGTGCTCCACGCAGTTGACCGGGATGTCAAGCTTGCTGTCTGCCGGAACCAGAATCGACGTGTTGAGCGTCCGGTTCTGCTTGGCCCCGACCAGTTCCTCGCCCAGAATGAGCAGCACCGGTTTCTGGTCTCCGTTCTTGACCTGCAACTCGCCAACGCTGCCTCCTTCGCTGACCTCGGTGACCGTGAACTTCTTGCCTTTGAGAGCCTGGTCGAGCGTGCGGTAGTCAGCCTCGTGCCCGTTCGCGACCCGCAGCGGATACACCGTCATGTTCTGGTGGCGGCGGGGTTGTCCTACCTGAACATCCGCCAGCACCTTCGAAATGGTGCTCATGACCTCTTCCCTTTCCCATCTCTACCGTTCCGATATCCCTAGTATACTGGAGTTTTGCCAAAGCTACGGCGAGACAGGCATCGCAGAAGGAGTCTGCAGGGTAGGGGGACCCTCGACGGCGCAAGAGGATGGCAGGCAAAAAAAGAGCGGGTGAGCAGCCCACGCCGCCCACCCGCGCACAGCATCACGATTCAGCGTCTACGGGCAGATCGAAAGCTGGCAGGCGACGTTGCACGCCTGCTGGCCCGATTGGAGGCAGGCTCCTGGCGGGTCGCACTCCTCGCCCGCTTCCACGACCCCATTGCCGCACTTCGCCGCCGGGGCCACGCCAAACGGCTCGCACTGGCACGAGTCGTTGCACGTCTCGGTGACGCCGCACCCGCCGCCGTCACACTCCTCGCCGGGGTCGACGTTGCCGTCGCCACAGGTGGGCGCGGGCGGCTCCTCTTCCTCCTCCTGGCAGCCACAACTGGCGGTGCAGGTGTAGCCGTCGCCGCACACCGAGGCGTCGCCGTCGCATTCCTCCGAGGGCTGGTTCACCTCGCCGTCGCCGCAGTAGGGGCAGACCCCGCAGTCGTCGGTGCACTCGTCGCACACCTCGGCGATCTCGTCGCTGCAAATCCCGTCGCCGCAGTACAGGCAGCCCTGCTCGTTGACGCGGGGCACGCTGCTGTCGTCGCCCACGGTGAACGGTTCGTTGTAGACCCACCCCTCGTCGATGCGGTACCAGTGGGGTTCCCAGGTCGTGCGCTCCACGAAGGTGACGGTCTCGCCGGGCTGCACCTGGCCCACGATCTCGCAGCCCGGACCCGGCCTGACGCGGATGTTGGTCAGCTCGTTGGCCGTGCCCGTCACCGCCCCGCCGGACCCGGACGAGGACGAACTCGACTCGCTATCAGAGGACGATTCCTCACTCTCACTCTCTTCGGAATCGCTGGAGCTTTCCTCGCTGGCGGGTTCCGGAGACTCGCTCGTCGCGCCCACCACCGACAGCGCGACCACCGCCGGTTGGCTGGCCGTGCCGTCCTCGCGGAAGGCGACCACGCTCACCGACACCGCGCCCTCCGCCGTGGGGGTAAAGGGCAGATCAGCCGCCACCGTCTCCTGCGGCCCCCCGGCCTCGAAGCTGTTCACCGTGACGCCGTCTACCTGCAAATCCAGCCGTACCACGCCCGGCCCGTCCGGGTCGCTGCCCTGCGCCTGGACGGTCACGGGTTCGTTGACCGCGACCGTGCTGCCCGCCGCCGGACTCAGAATGGTCGCCGTCGGCTCGCCGCTGTCTTCTGCCGCCAGCATGCCACACGCAGCCAGCAGCGCCGCGCCCAGGGCCAGTGTCACCATCCACCTGGCTCGTCTTGCCATTACTCTCTCTCCTCTTTTCAGTAGAAATCGTATCTACAACATCCGAATTATATCCGCAGTATACCTGGCCGCGCTGTTCGCGCAAGCGCCCCCGACCCGGCAGCAAGCATCAGGCGCTTGACACAAGTTGCATTGCCGAAAGCATCCAGGACGTACCTCGCCTGCATCACCCCCTCCCCATCCCTCCCCCGTTCAACGGGGGACGCGCAGCGGCCCGAAGGGCGGGTGGGGGTCGCACGCGACGGACGCGCGAAGATCGGCAGGGAATCAATCTACACCAAACGTCACAGTCCAGCGCCAACTGGCGGCAGGGTAGGGGGGTGGCACCGCCGACCTGAACCGTCTCCACAGGCATGAAACGACGAGAACGATCAGGCCCCGGACTGCCCCTCACGCCCGGTCTATTACCGTGCAACTTTCTAGTCAGCCCTATCTTCCCATGGCGCGATTCGCAGGTCTGAGTATAGTAATTATAGGCGCAACGTTTCTCGAAGCGCCGGACGTGGCAGTGGAATCTGGTTTGTGTGTTACACGAGAAGTAGAGGCTCACCATGGTGACGGGCACGACGACCATCAAGTCGATAGAGGATATCCGGCCCGGCTACGTGCTGGCCCACCAGTACACGTTGCTGGAGCATCTCGGCACCGGCGGAGAAGCGGAGGTGTGGTCGGGGTTGGACCGGCACGGCGAGCGCGTGGCGGCGATCAAGCTATTCCACCCATCCTCCCACACAACTGTCAGGAAGGTCGCTACTTTCCAGGATCAGATCAGCCTGATCGCGGGTCTGGCTCACCCCAATCTGGTTCGCTTGTGGGATTTTGGGACGAGCGACGTGTTCAACTACACGGTGATGGAGTACATCCCCACCGACTCGCTGGCCCGCCGGTTGAAGTCCGGCCCCATTCCCCCCAGGGAGGCGCTGCGGCTGGCCGCACAAATCGCCTCCGCCCTGGAGTACATGCACGCGCATGGCGTCGTTCACCGCGATCTGAAACCCACGAACGTCCTGCTGGACAGCAAGCAGCGCGTGTATCTGACCGACTTTGGGTTGGCCCGGCGCGTGACCGAGACGACCCAGGCCTTTCACACAGGCCGGGGCACCCCTCCGTATGCGCCCCCTGAGCAGCACCTCAAAGCCTACATTTCGCATCGCTCGGACCTCTACAGCTTTGGCCTGGTTCTGTTCGAGATGCTCACGGGCAGCCTGCCCTGGGGCGGCGACCCGCCATTGGCCATACGCCAGCTGGAAGCACCCGAGCGACTGCCCGATCCCCGCGACACCGACCCTTCGCTGCCTTCCGCCCTGGCATCCGCGCTGCGCCACCTGACGGCCAGCGATGCCAACGGCAGACCCGCCTCGGCGACAGAGGCCTTCGACCTGGTGGCTCACGCGTTCGAGGAGTCCGGTCCAAACACACGCGACCTGACACAATCGCTATTGGCGTCTGCTCTGCGAGAGACGCCCGAACGTCTGGGTGACGCAGCCTGGCGGGCAAAGGAGGCGCAGTACCTCTTCGGACAGGCGCTGGCTTCCAGCGACGACAGCTGGACCAGCCACTCCCACTTCGTCTTTATGGACGTGGTCTACTCGCGCCCCGAGCGCTACCAACTGGACCTGGATGACACCGCTCGCCAGTTCATGCTGCGCGGGGCGCTGGCCCACGGACACAACGTCGATCACTGGTGGCGCGCGCTGGCCGACGCCGATTTGCGCCTGCGGGTGTGCGAGCAGGTCATCACCCTTGAGGGCCAATCGGCTGCCGCGCGGGCCATGGTTCGACTCGTGGCGGAATCGGTTGACGACGTTTATCGGGAGGAACTCTCACCGGCTGCGCTGGCCCGCCTGGTTGATCTGGCGGCGCGATCGTCTGACGAGACGGCAGGCAGCCATGCCCTGGACCTGCTGGGGCGCTCTGTCCAACCGGCCACGGACTGGCAGTCTGTCGCGCTCGACTCGACCAGCGACCGGAAGCTCGCCAATCTGGCGCTGGGCGATGGGGCCACGGCCCAAATGGCCTCCTGGTTCATCGGCAGAACGCGCAGCGAGACGGCCATCGAGATGCTGCTGGATGCCCAGGAGGGCGCAGGGCTGCGGCGCGTATTGCCTGCCCTGGTCAGCGTGCGGGAAGTCGCCGGGGGATTGCCGCGCTCCGCTCCGGCAGCGCTGCGCCTGCGCCTCACGCTGGAACTGGCCCGCCAGCAGCTCGCGCACGGTCGAACCGCGCTGCTCCGGGCTTACGTGGCGGCGGCCCTGGGAGCCGGGCTGGGTCTCGGCGTCCACGCCTACGCCTCGTTTCGCGTGCCGGGCTTCCTGGATTTCGCCCGCGTCCTCGTCACGCTGGGCAACGGGATGGTCTTCGGGCCATTGATTGGCCTGGGCATCTTCCTGACCCGCCTGATCGTTCAGCGCCTGCAGGTGATGGCCCGGCTGCCCAGGATGGCGCTGGGCACGCTCGTTGGCGCGCTGGTCGTCAACCTGGGCTTGGTCGCCTTCCACTCGCTGGCGCTGGGCGCGAGACCCACAGGCGCGCTGGTGGCGATGGGGTCCACCCTCATCGCGCTGGGCTTCGGCGTGGCTGCCGGGCTGTCCCCCTCCAGGTGGCGGCGCTCGCTCGTTAGCACGACATTTGCTGCGCTGGGCATTGGCCTCTCCTGGCAACTGTACCTCCAGACCGGTCTGACACCCGTCCTGTTCTACGAATTCGACCAACCGGTTCGGACAGTCCTACTGGTCCTGCTGACGGCGCTTCTGATTGGCTCCATACCGCACCAGGCGGACCTGTCAGAACCGACACGCAAGGAGCGTGCGTAACCGGGGAAGCGCAAGCATGGTTGAGCAAGAATCCGTTCAAAGGGCCATCGACCTGGCCAAAGGCGGTCAGCGAGACGAAGCCGTCAAGATGATCGCCCGGATACTGAAGGAAGACCCGGACCACGTCCGGGCCTGGGCGACGCTGGCCCGGCTGATCGAAGCGGAAGACCGGGCCAAGGCAATCTTTGCGCTGAAGCAGGTCCTGCGCCTCCGGCCCGGCAACGCCTGGGCGCGCGAAAACCTCGCCCGGCTGAAGGGCGACGAGGACGACGACCTCCTTCCGTTCTGGCTGGCCGCTGCCGGGGCAGGCGCCATCATGGTGGCGCTGCTATTCCTGGTCGTGTTCGGCGGTCTGCTGCGCCGGGATGGGCAGCCCGGCAGCCCGGCGGGGCAACCCGATGCCGCTTTGCAGCAAGCCGTCAACTTGCCGATGAGCGACTGCCGGGCCATCATCGAAAAGGCGCTGCTGGTCTCCGACGAGACCTGCCAGCGCATTGGCCGCAACGAGGTCTGCTACGGCAATCTGACGGTGAGCGCCGAGCTGGCGCCCGACGTCCCGCGGCAGTTCCAACTGGTTGGCGACGTGATCCCCGTCGAAGCCGTGCGCGCCCTGACCGCCTCACCGCTCGACGTGGACGCCCAGGAGTGGGGCATCGCCGTCTTCAAACTGGACGCGATCATGCCGGGCACCATGCCCGGCCAGACGGCCACCTTCGTGGTGTACGGCGATACCTCGCTGCAGAACGCGTCCGGCGACATGGGGGCCATCTATTTTTCGACAGGTTACGGCACGATCACCTGCGACTACGTCCCGTTTGACGGCATCATGGTGCGCACGCCCGAAGGCGGGACGGTGTCCTTCCGGGCCAACGGCACGGACATCGTCGTTTCTGGCACGACGGTGCTGGACGCCCAACCCGGCGGCGAGATGACGATCACCGCGCTGGATGGCGGCACGACGGTGACTGCCGATGGAAAGGAGCAGCCTGTCGGGCCAGGCCAGAAGGTGAAAGTGCCGCTGGGCGGCGGCGACGGCCTGCAAGCTGTGGGACCGCCCTCCGAGCCGCAGGCGCTCCCGCCGACGGCGAGCACCTTGCAGTGCATGCTGACCGGCAACTGCCCGCCAGCAGTGGCGGGCAGGGAGCCCGCCGACGACCCGGCCTCGCCTGGCTCCGGCCAGCCGACCAACACGCCGGTGCCGCTTGACCCCAACCAGCCGACCAACACGCCGGTGCCGGTTGCGCCCGGCCAGCCCACCAACACCCCGGTGCCGCTTTCGACGAACACACCCGCGCCCGGCCAGCCAACGAACACACCCGCGCCCGGCCAGCCGACGAACACGCCCGTGCCCACCCCGACCAAGACGCCGGTGCCCACCAAAACCAACACCCCTGTGCCCACCAAGACCAAGACGCCCGTTCCCACTAAGACCAACACCCCTGTGCCTACCAAAACCAACACCCCCGTGCCCACCGACACACCTGCCCCCACCAACACGCCGGAGACAGGCACCTGCTCGGACATCAGTCTCTCCTGGTCTGGCGACGCGGAACTGGACATCAGCAACGATTACGGCAGCGACGTCGTCCTGACCAAGGTCTCTATCACCTGGCCTGCCGGCAACGGAAAGCTTAAGAAGATCACATTGGCGTCACCAGCAATTTGGACCGGGGGCGAGAACCCTCCGTCAGCCAGTATTACGCTTGGACAATCCACCGACAAGCGCACCATAGCTGACGGCGCGACGAAGACATTGAAGTTCGAGTTCACTGGAACTCCCGCCTCGTCCGACTACGACGTGACGGTGGAGTTCGACGTGGGGTGTTCGCGCAGCAAGTCGAATTAGCTATTATTAGGCATTGCGATGTACTGGAGCTGACGTGTTTCGACGAGGGAGGCTGAACGCGTTGCCCAGGGGATGGACAAGGAGAGTGGATCGTGAGCGACAAACCCAAAAAGCCTGAAGAAAAGCGCCCAAAACCGCCGGGCACCAGGCGGACCCTTGCCGATACCGAGATCGCGAAGGTCACGCCCGACGCCGAGAAGAAAGCGAAGGAAGAACCCAAGCCGGAGAGCGACGAGAAGAAGCTGCCGATCAGCAACTCGTGGATTTCGGGCCGGACGGACGACACGCTGGTCAGCCTGATCACCGCCTTCGCCCAGGAACTGAAGGTGCGCGCCCAGTCCGCCACCTCCCGGAAGCTTTCCGACCGCCCGCTGCCTGTCATCAAGACGGATGCTGAGGTCAAGGAATTCCTGCGCCTGCCTGCCTCCGCGAAGCAGAGGGCAGACGAGACCATCACCATCCGGCGCATTATCCTGTACAGCGACAAGCAACCCGACAAACCCATCGGCATCGAGATCTACGACGACGTGACGCTCGGACGCGGCACAGCCGAAATGAAAGTGGACCTCGACCTGACCGACTACGATGCGGAAGAACTGGGCGTGTCGCGCAAGCACGCCATGCTGCGCCCCACCAAGAGTCGCCTGATGCTGGTCGACCTGGGCAGCACCAACGGCACCTACTGCGAGGGTGGCAAGGTCAAAGGCGACGCTCCCGTGGAGCTGAAAGACGGCCACACCATATCCCTCGGCAAGCTGCACTTCAAAGTGAAGTTCGCCAGCCAATCGAAGCCGCTGGACAAAGCCAAGTAGCCGCTCGCTCCCCTGCCCATAGCGCCCGTCCCCTGCGCGGATTGCTCCGTTCGATAGCGTAATCCCCTCCCCGGCCCCAACGGGCGCTGGACGGTAGCGTCTGGTGTGAGTTGATCTTCTGCCGATCTTCCTGCGTCCGTCGCGTGCGACCCCCACCCCAATGGTGAGGAAAAGCAAAACGGACACCCAGGGTGTCCGCTGTTGCCGTTTGGGTAAGGAGAATTACTTCTGTTGGAAGCGGTCGATGCCCTCGTCGCGCCAGACGCGAAGGGTCTCTTCGTCTTTCTGGTCAATCGGGCGGCCAAGCGCGTCCACGGGATAGTTATATTTCTCCTGCAGCTTTTCCCAATTTTCCCTGACTTTCTTTTCCAGTGGCATGTCAATCTCCGTTTGCTTCCGGTCCAAGCGGTTACTTATAGCCACTATACCCGTTTCAGCCCCACAAGTGCATAAAATAAGGCTAAAAAAGTATAACGATAACGTAACAACCCGGCAGGGGACAGGGAGCCTGGGCGGTCAGTCGTTGACGAGGTAGCCGCGCCCCCGCACGTTCAGGATGTAGCGCGGGTCGTCGGGCTGCGGCTCGATCTTGTTGCGCAGATGGGCGATGTGAACGCGTACCAGCTTCGGGTCGCCGGTGCCAGGGTGATAGCCCCACACGTCTTCGAGCAACTGGTCTACCGAGACAGGCTGGCCGCGATGCAGCATCAGGTAGCGCATCAGGCGATGCTGGACGGGTGTGAGGTGGTACGTGGTGTCGCCAACCGTCATCACCGGCTTGCGGGCGTCCAGCGTCAGCTCGCCAACGGCGAGAACGTCCGCCTCCGTGTCGAGGAAGCCCCCCCCCGACCGTCGCAGCAAGGCACGCACGCGGGCCGGGAGTTCGTGCGCAACGCGGCTCTTGGTCACGAAGTCGTCCCCCCCGGCGTCGAGACAGTCGGCCACGTCCTCCTGGCGGTCCTTCGACGTGAGGAAGACGATCGGCAAATCGGCCAGGAAAGGATCGGCGCGCACGCGGCGGCAGAGTTCCAGCCCGTCCATCTCCGGCATCATGATATCGAGCACCAGCAGTTCGGGGCGCTGCCGGGCCAGGATGTCGAGCGCTTCCTGGCCGCTGGTGGCCTCTTCTACGGTGAAGTCTGCCTCTTCCAGCACACCAGCAGCAATCTTACGTGTAAAGCTATCGTCGTCAACCAGGAGCAGATGGGCCATGTGTCTCGTTCCAGTTCGGCTTCTTGTCGGCTCTAAAGACGCCTGGAGTTTCGCCTTTCCCGCCCAACTCTGCAAGTCAAGAGGGCGCGGGCCACCTGGGGGCGAAAGCCGGGGAGCGCGCTGCCCCTGACCGGGCTGGCCGGGGTAGGGGGGTGGCCGCAAGCCGGGTGGGGGTAGAATTCACGTAGGCTGGACGGCAGCGGACTAATTCACACCAAGCATTTAGGCCCCTTGTCAAGTCAAGGCAGAACTGGCTCTTCGGATAGACTTTAGAAGGAAAGGCCACCACGCCGGAAGAGGCGTGCCGGGGCCTTTGCCCGGTATTGGGGGCGCGCTGCACCCTCGCGGGCACCCGCCAGCGCCGATAGTTACAACTTCGTAATCTCTGGCCCTGCAATTGTTATGCGTTTGAAATGCGCCCGGTTGTAAGGTACAGATGCACAAGCGCGCGGGCTGGCCCGGACGCGCTCGTGCCACGCCCACTTCGCTCCCAGGAGCGGCAGCACACACGGAAAAGGAGTGCCACAAGATGCACGATGGTGCGGCAACCATCATGCTGGTTGAAGACGAGCCAGCCATACTGGAGGGCATGGCCCACGTCCTGAACCGGGCTGGCTATCAGGTGATGGCGGCCTGCGGCGGGCAGGCTGCCCTCGACCAACTGCACGAGGCGTCGCCCGACCTGATCCTGTGCGACATCACGATGCCGGAGATGAACGGCTACGAGTTCTACCGGAAGCTGCGCAGCGCTCCCCAATGGGAACTGGTGCCCATCGTCTTCGTCACCGCCAAGAACCGGCCAGAGGATGTCCGGCTGGGCATGCGCATGGGCGTGGACGGGTACCTGACCAAGCCCTTCGAGGTGGAGGACCTGCTGGGGGTGGTGGAGAGCCGCCTGCAGCGCATGGACAACATCCGTGCGGCGGCGCAGAGCGATGCCACCCAAATGCGCGACCGCATCCTGGCGATGCTCAACCACGAACTGCGCACGCCGCTGACCCAAATCCACGGCTACGTCGGCCTGGTCGAGTCGCGCGGCGACGCGCTGGATTTCGACACCTTGCGCCAGTACCTGGCAGGGTTGAGTGCCGGTGCCCGGCGGATGACCCACCTGGTCGAGAACCTGCTGCTGGCGATGGAGATCGAGACCGGCAGGATCGCCGCCACGTACGATCTGCGCAAGGTCAGAATGACCGTGCTGCCCGACCTGATCGGGCACGTGGTGGACAGCTACGAACAACGGGCCGAGGAGGCTGGCGTCAGGCTGGAGCTGTCGGTGCCAGACAGCCTGCCGCCCGTCGAAGCCGACGCCGACCTGCTGAGCCACGCGCTGGGCCACCTGATCGACAACGCGATCAAGTTCTCGGCGGCGGGCGACGAAGTGGCCCTTTGCGCCGAGACAGCGGACAGCACCGTCACCATCCGCGTGGCCGACCAGGGCAGGGGCATCCCCTCCGGCGAGCTGCCTCACATCTTCGACCTCTTCTACCAGGTGGACCGCGAGCTCCACGAGCAGCAGGGCGCGGGCCTGGGTCTGCGCATCGCCAAGGGGCTGATCGCGCTGCACGGCGGCCAGCTCGCAGTCGAGAGCGACGGCGTGCCGGGCAGGGGCAGCACGTTTATCCTGACGCTGCCTGTCGCCCCCTGACCGGCAGACCCGCGCGCAATTGTTACGATTCTGTAAGCTCAACGGGGAGGGTCTTGAACTAAGATAGGTTAGATATTTTGTAACTTTGAGGGAGACACCTGGCGATGCCTTCAGCGGCATTACCCAACCAGCGCCGCTCACAGGCCAGCCGGAACGCCGTCCTCGGCAAGGTCTGGCGCTCCCTCACCGAACCCGCGCCCTCCGTCCGCGCCCACTCCCGGCGAAACCGCGCCCAACTGCTCTCGGCCTTGCTGCTGTTCTTGATCCTGGTCACGCCCCTGGGTGCCCTGACCGGTCGGATGGCGTCCCTGTGGGGCACTTTTGTTGTCCTGCTCGCGCTCTACGGGTTGAGCCGCACGAAGTACTACCTCCTGGCCGCCGCCCTCAGCGTGGGCATCCTTTCCGTGCCCTCCTACGCCGTGGTGCTGGCCGATACCGCTCACAACTCCATCCAGGTCACAGCGCACATGGGATGGCTTGCGCTGCCGGTGTTGTTGAGCGGCCTGGTCCTTCCGCTGCGCGGGACGATCGCGGCGGCGGCCCTCAATCTGGCGGGGATGCTGCTCCTCCCGGCGCTGGTTCCGGCGATGAGCTTCCGGGATATCGTGGCCTCGCTGGGTCTGATTGGCAACGTCTCCGTCCTGGTCATCCTGGCCGCCCTGGTCCAGCAGCGACAGCGCCGCGAGCGCGCGCAGGCGCAGGAAGCGCTCGCGCAGCGCAACGAAGAACTGGCCGCCCTCAACGCCGTCGCCGCCGCGCTGAGCCAGCACCTCGACCTGAACGAGGTCCTGGAGGCGGCGCTCAACGAGTCGCTGGCGATTCTGAAGGCGGAGGTGGGGATCGTGTATCTCCTGGACGAGACCAGCCAGACCTTCAGGGCAGCCGCGTATCGCGGCATCCCGCAGCGTAAGCTCCAGAACGCGCTCCAGGAGATCAGCGGCTTCCGGGTAGGCGAAGGGCTATCGGGGTGCGTGGCGCAATCCGGCCAGCCGCTGATCGTGGGCGACATCCGGGGCGACGACCGCAACGTCTCCGCCGTTGCCTGCCCCGAAGCACTATGCTCTTACGCGGGCGTGCCGATCCGATCCAAAGACAAGGTAGTGGGCGTCATCGCCCTGGTCACGCGTCTGGAGAGCTATTTCAAACCCGAGCACACGAACCTGCTCAGCCTCATCGGCAACCAGGTCGGGGTGGCCGTCGAGAACGCGCTCCTCTACCAGGAACTGGGAGCCTTTGGCGATTTCATGGTGCAGGTGGTCGAAGAGCGCACGGCGGAACTGCGGGCCGCCAACGAGCGGTTGAAAGCGCTGAGCCAGGTCAAGGACGAGTTCGTGGCGAACGTCTCGCACGAACTGCGCACGCCCATCACCAACCTGCACCTGCACCTCAGCCTGTTACAGGGGACGCCAGCAGAGGGGCAGGCCGAGCGCGTCGCGACGCTGCGCCGCGAGGCGGGGCGCTTGCAGCGCATCATCGAAGACTTGCTGCGCCTGTCGCGGCTGGACCAGGACCGGGCGGCGGTCGACCTCGCCACGGTGGACCTCAACGCCCTCGTCGGCCAGTACGTCGAAGACCGCCAACTGCTGGCCGTGAGGCATGGACTGGCGCTGGACTTCGACGGCCAACCCGGCCTGCCGCCGGTCCAGGCCGACGCGGGGCTGCTGGGACAGGCGCTGAGTGCGCTGCTGACCAACGCCTGCAACTACACGCCGAAGGGGGGGCGAGTTGTCGTCGGCACCTGGCAGCAACGCCATCAGGAGGAACTCTGGGCCGGATTCAGCATCAGCGACACCGGACCGGGCATCCCGCCCGACGAGCACCCCCACCTGTTTGAGCGCTTCTATCGCGGGCGGGTGGGTCGCGAGTCTGAGGTGCCCGGCACCGGCCTGGGTCTGGCGGTCGTCAAAGAAGTCGTGGACCGTCACGGGGGCCGCGTGGAGGTCGCCAACAGGGGCCTGCCGGATAAGGGGGCCACGTTCAGCGTGTGGCTGCCGGTGGAGCGAGAGGAGCGCAGCACCAGGCTGCACGGCGACACGCATCCCCAGGCAGGTGCACCCGTCCCCGGCGATCCCCCGGAATCCCAGGGCGAGTCTACTGACGTATCGCCAGGGGGCTGAAACGCCCGGTGTGCGTTGTGACGTTTGGACGCATCCGGCACGTTTCGTTCGCCAGGGGCCACCCCCACCCGCCTTGCGCGAAGCCTCCTGACTACAACGCTTGGTGTGAGTTGTGTCGCTTTGACTCGTCTGGCAGGCTTCTCCCGCACAGGTCCACCCCCTCCTTCGTGGCTGGCCGCTCTCCTCGCGGACTGTATCACTTCTGTAACGTGTAGATACCCGAACTTCGTGTATGATCTGGTCTAGGATGTGCGTGTATGTGCCCATATTGGACGAGGCCGATTGACCCTGGAGAACAGGCCGTGAGAGACAGAAGCGCTGTACAAGACGTGGACAGACAGGTCACCGACAAGGCGAATGGCGTTGCCATGAGCATGCGCAAGACATCACACGCCGTGACAAGACTCTATAACGATACGCTGAAGCCGACCGGACTGCGGGTGACCCAGTTCGCAACCCTCGCCGTCTTGCAGGAGATGGGATGCACCGATTTCACGAGTCTGGCCGAAGCGCTGGGCGTGGACCGCACGACGCTGGCCCGCAACCTGCGGCGCATGCAGGCCAACGATCTCGTGGAGATCGCGCCCGGTGCGGACAGGCGGCAGCGGATGGTGACGCTCACACCCCAGGGGACCCAGGCGTTAGAAACCGCGCTGCCGCTGTGGGAGCGCGCGCAGCGGCAGATGGTCGAGAGCATTGGTCAGGACAGATGGAGCGCCCTGCTGCACGAACTGAGCGCGATAGCGGAGCAAGCCCGCCAGATACTGTCCGGGTGAAGAGCGGACCGCCGTCTCCATCGCGTCACCGGCGCACGGAGAGGTGAGAGCACGACCGGCGTAACAAAGTGGCAAAGGGAATCATCGTGAAGCCGTTACTGAGCAGGCTTATCAAAGGTAATGAAAAACTCCGCCGGGAGCGAGATCGGACAAGCGATGAGAGCTTCGGTGTTTTGCTTGAGCACTTGCCAGATGCCATCGTCTTCCTCAATCCGCACGACGAGAAGGTCTCTTGGCCCATCGTCTATTGCAATTCGGCCTTCTGTGAAATGAACGGCTATTCCCGCCAGGCGCTGATCGGGCAGTCGATTGACATCGTCCACGCGCTGCCGGAAGACCCCGACGAACTTCAGGCCCACTTCGACGAGCGTGCGGCCTATCTGGAGCGCCTAAGGCGCGGGGGCACGTTGAGGACCGAGGTCGAGCACCTGGACAAATCAGGCAAAACGGTGTTCATCGCAGTCTCGTCACGTTTGGTCGAGGTTAACGGGATGCAACTGGTGATGGGTGTCGACCGTGACATCACCGCGTTCAAGCAAATGGAGGAGGCGCTGCGGGAAAGCGAGGAGAAATATCGGAGCCTCTTTGACGACGTCCCCCTGGGGCTCTTCGAATCCACACCAACAGGGGAGCACCTGAACGTGAATCTTGGCTACGTAGAAATGCTGGGCTACCCGGATCGGGAGACCTTGCTGGCGACCCAAGCCCAAGACCTGTACGTGGACGTAATGGAGCGCAAGCGGTGGCAGGACGAAATAGACGAACTGGATATGTTGCCTAGTACCGTAAACCGGTTGCGCTGCTATGACGGAAGGGTTATCTGGGTGCGAGCGAGCACACGCGTCATACGGGATGAGGACGGTCAGATAGTGTCCTACCGGGGCAGCCTGGAGGATATCACCGAGCAGAAGCAGGCAGAGGAGCAGATCCGGGCGCACACCGCCGATCTGAAAGCGGCCAACGAGCGGCTCGAAGCCCAGGTCAAACTGCGCAAGCGGTGGGAGAAGCTGCTGGAATTTCAGGCCACCGAATTGGCCCGCTCCAACCGCGAATTGCAGCAATTCGCCTACGCGGCCTCCCACGACCTTCAGGAACCGCTGCGCATGGTGACCAGCTATCTGCAACTGCTGGAGCGGAGGTACAAAGGTCAGCTCGACACAGACGCGGATGAGTTCATCGCCTTTGCGGTGGATGGGGCCAGCCGCATGAAGCGGCTGATCGAGGACCTGCTGTCCTTCTCGCGGGTGGGCACGCGCGGCAAGGACTTCGAGCCGACGGACGGCGAAGCCGTCCTGGAACAGACGCTGCGCAACCTGGAAATGGCGATATCGGAGAGCGAGGCCGCTGTGACCCACGATCCGCTGCCGACGGTCATGGCCGACGGCGGGCAGTTGGTCCAGCTTCTCCAGAACCTGATCGGCAACGCCATCAAGTTCCGGTCAGACGAGCCACCCACCGTCCACGTGGGTGCCGAGCGCCAGGACGGCAAGTGGGTGTTTTCGGTGCGCGATAACGGCATCGGCATCGACCCCCGCTACTCCGAGCGCATCTTCGAGATCTTCCAGCGGCTGCACACCAGGGACAAGTATCCCGGCACGGGCATCGGCCTGGCGGTCTGCAAGAAGATCGTGGAACGCCACGGCGGGCGCATCTGGGCCGAGTCGCAGCCCGGCGAGGGGGCCACCTTCTACTTCACGTTACCGGCCACGACAGAGAGGACAGAGCATGAACACGCGACCCGTTGAAATCCTGCTGGTAGAGGACAACCCCGGCGACGTGCGCCTGACCCAGGAAGCCCTGATCGAGGGCAAGGTCTATCACAACCTGAGCGTGGTGGGGGACGGCGTGGATGCCCTGGCCTTCCTGCGCCGCGAGGACGGCTACGCCGACGCGCCGCGCCCGGACCTGATCCTGCTCGATCTGAACCTGCCCAGGATGGACGGGCACGAGGTGCTGGCCGAGGTGAAGGCCGACGCCAACCTGAGACGCACCCCGGTGATCGTCCTGACCACCTCGGAAGCCGAGCAGGACATCCTGACGACCTACGAGCTGCACGCCAACTGCTACATCACCAAGCCGGTCGACCTGGAGCAGTTCGTCTCGGTCGTCAGGTACGTGGAGGATTTCTGGCTGACGATCGTGAAGCTGCCGCCGAATTGAACACGATGAGCGAACCGCACGCACTCGGACCCCTCGACATCCTGCTGGTAGAGGACAACCCCGGCGACGCCCGGCTGATTCAGGAGTACCTGGCCGAGGCGGCGTCTGACCTGTACCTCCGCCACGCCGAGTCGCTGGCCGAAGGGTTGGACACCCTGGAGGGAGGTGGCGCGGACGTGGTGCTGCTGGACCTGGGCCTGCCCGACAGCCAGGGGTTGGACGGCTGCGACCAGGTGCGCGCGGCAGCGCCCAGCGTGCCGGTGGTGGTGCTGACCGGCCTGGACGACGCGGCGATTGGCGTGCAGGACTATCTGGTCAAGGGGCAGGTCGACGGGGAGCTGCTGGTGCGCGCCATGCGCTACGCCGTCGAGCGCAAGCAAGCGGGAGAGGCGCGTGAGAAGCTGATCGCCGAGTTGGACGCTTTCGCTCACACCGTGGCCCACGACATCAAAAGCCCGCTGAACCTGATCGTGATGCTGGCGACCATGCTGGGCGACGACCCCGACGCCGTGCCAGGCAAGCGACAGGAGGAACATCTGCAGACGATTGCCAACGTGGCGCTGAAGATCGGCAACATCGTCGACGAACTCCTCCTGCTGGCCAGCGTGCGCAGCCAGGCCGATTTGAAAACCGGGCCGGTGGACATGGCACCCATCGTCTCCAGCGCAAAGCAGCGCATCGCGCCCCTGATCGAGGAACGCCAGGCCGAGATCGTCCAGCCCGCAGTCTGGCCGACCGCGCTCAGCTACGGGCCGTGGATCGAAGAGGTGTGGGTCAACTACCTCAGCAACGCCGTCAAGTACGGGGGCGACCCGCCGCGCGTCGAACTCGGCGCGGTCACCCAGCCGGACGGTTGGGTGCTGTTCTCGGTCACGGACAACGGCCCCGGCCTCACAGCAGAAGAGCAGGCCCGGTTGTTTGCCCCTTTTACCCGGCTCGACCGCGTGAGCGCCGAGGGAGAGGGGCTGGGGCTGTCGATTGTGCGGCGCATCATGGAGAGATTGGGAGGGCAGGCGGGTGTAAGGAGTCCGGGCGCGTTGGGCCTGGGGTGCACCTTCTACTTCGTCCTACCCGGCATCGACCCGCTCGAAGAACCGCTCGCGAGCGACACGAAGGTGCTGGACGAAGCATGAGGCCAGGCAGCCACCGAACACCCTCGACCTCGTCGAGACGGCCCGCAAGGTGGGTGAGAGCGCGAGGAACGTAGACGTGCCCAACACGCAGATTAGAGCGCTACTGATCGAAGACAACCCAGGCGACGCCCGGCTGATTCAGGAATACGTGGCCGAGGCGGCGTCTGACCTGTGCCTCCACCACGCCGGGACGCTGGCCCAAGGGCTGCAACACCTGGAGGAGGACCACGTCGACGTGGTTCTGCTGGACCTGGGCCTGCCAGACGGCCAGGGGTTGGACAACTGCCGCGAGTTGCTCGCCGCAGCGCCCACCGTGCCCATCGTGGTGCTGACCGGCCTGGACGACGAGTCGGTGGGCATTCAGGCCATGCAGGCGGGCGCGCAGGACTATCTGGTCAAGGGACAGGTCGATGGGGAGTTGCTGGTGCGCGCCATGCGCTACTCCGTCGAGCGGATGCAGGCGGAGGAGGCGCTGCGCGAGAGCGAGCGGGCGCTTTCGACCCTGATGAGCAACCTGCCCGGCATGGCCTATCGCTGTCAAAACGACGAGAAATGGACGATCTTCTTCGTCAGCGAGGGGTGCTTCGATCTGACCGGCTACGAGCCAGGCGACCTGCTGCACAACCGGCGGGTGGCCTACGCCGACCTGATCCACCCGGACGACCGCCAGATGGTGTGGGACAGAGTCCAGGCGGCGGTCCGCGAGGAGCGCCCCTTCCAGCTCGTCTACCGGATCGTGACCCGCAAGGGAGAGGAGAAATGGGTCTGGGAGCAAGGGCGTGGTGTTGGCCTTCAGGCCGGAACGGTCCACCTGGAGGGGTTCATCACCGACATCACCGAGCGGGTGCAGGCAGAAAAGGACTTGCTGGAGAGCACCGCGCTCATGTCCGCGTTCGGCAAGGCCTTTCCCGACCTGGGCTTCATCATCACCAAGGAGGGGCGATACGTCGAGGTCGTGACGCAGCGGGAAGAGCTTCTGTTTACGGACACAGACGGCTTGCGAGGAAAACTGCTGCACGACATACTGCCCGAAGACAAAGCCACCGCGATCCTGGCCTCCATCCAAAAGACAATCGCAACCGGTGACACGCAGAAGCTGGAATACGCACTCGATTTTCCGGATGGTTCTCGCTGGCTCGAGGGACGAACAGCCCGCATGGATAGCCACGCTGGCGAGGAAGAGCGCGTCGTCCTGATCGTCCGCGACATCACCGACCGCAAGCAGGCGGAGGAGGCGCTGCGAAAAGAGAGGGACTATGCCGACCGCCTGGTCGAGACCGCGCCCGCTATTATCCTGACGCTCGATCCTGAGGGGCGCATCGTGCAGTTCAACCGCTACATGGAACAGATCTCGGGCTACCGCCTGGAGGAGGTGCAGGGTCAGGACTGGTTCACCACTTTCCTCCCGGAGCGGGACCGGGACCGCATCCGAAAAGTGCACTCGCAGGCGCTGACGGGCACACAGACGACGGGCACGACCAACCCCATCGTCACCAAGGACGGGCGCGAATGTGAGGTGGAGTGGTACAACACGACACGCAAGGACGCCGACGGCAGCACCATAGGGATGCTCTCGGTCGGGTTGGATGTCACCGAGCGCAGGCGTGCGGAGGCGACGCTGCAACAGCACGCCGCTCGCCTGGAGACCCTGCACGGGATCGACCAGGCCATCCTGGCGGCCCACTCGCCCGAGGAGATCGCAGCGACCGCGCTGCGCTACATCCGACAACTGGTGTCCTGCGAGCGGGCCAGCCTCACCCTTTTCGACTTCGAGTCCGACGAAGCCATCAGGCTGGCCGTGGACTCGGACGCCAAGATCGACCTGGCGACAGGCGGGCGCATCCCGCTTTCAGACCTTGGAAGCAAGACGGTCGAGAATCTCGGCAAGCATTCGGTCACCGTGGTCGACGACCTGCGGAACGTACCGCAGCCGTCGCCCCTGGGCCAGCAGTTTCTGGCAGAAGGTCTGCATGCCGTGACCGTGGTGGGCCTGTTGAGCCAGGGCGAGGTCTTCGGCTCGCTCAACCTGGCCCGCAGACAGCCTGGCGCGTTCTCGCCTGACGACCTGGACGTGATGTGCGAGGTAGCCGACCAGCTGGCGGTGGCTCTCCAGCAGGCCCAACTGCGCGAGGACGAGCGGCAGCAGCGGGCGTTTGCCGAAGCGCTGGCCGACAGCACCGCGGCCATCAACAGCAGCCTCACCTTCGACGACGTGCTGGAGCGCATCCTGGACAACGTCGGGCGGGTCGTGCCGCATGACGCGGCCAACATCATGCTGATCGAAGAAGACCACTGGAACGTCGCCCAGGTCATCCGTGGCCGGGGCTACGAAGCCCACGGGCCAGCAGCGGAGAAAATCCTCAACATACGCTACCCCATCGTCGGCGTGCCCACCCTGCGCCTGATGAACGAAAGCGAGCAGCCGCTGGTCGTCACGGACACGCAGACCGACCCCAACTGGCTGGACGTTCCAGAGTCGCGCTGGGTAGGCTCGTACGCGGGTTCGCCCATTCGCGCGGGGAACAAGATCATCGGCTTCCTCAACGTCGAAAGCGCCGCGCCGGACTTCTACACGGCAGCCCACGCCGAACGTCTGGCCGCCTTCGCCGACCAGGCCGCCTCGGCCATCCAGAATGCGCAGGCGTACCAGGCCGAACACCAACAACGCGTGCTCGTCGAAAGGCTGTCCGCCGCGGCGACGACGCTCTCCTCCAGCCTGGCGCTGGAGGACGTGCTCGGCTCCATCTTCGACCAGCTGCGGCAGGTCGTCAGCTACGACAGCGCCACGCTCCAGCAGTTGGAGGGCCGGGAGTTGGTCATCCAGACCTGCGCAGGCTTCGACGACCCAGACCAGGTGACCGGCCTCAGAATCCCGCTCAATTCCAAGTTTCCTTGCTGGCGCGTCGTCAAAGAGGGAGCGCCGCTGACTATCGCCGACGTGACGAAGACCTACCCCCATTTCCGGGATGAGGCCGACGTGCACCGGTCGGGCCGCGTCCGCTCCTGGCTGGGCGTGCCCCTGCTGGCGAAGGACCAGGTGCTGGGCATAATCGTCCTCAACCGGGCGGAAGTGCGGCCCTTCAATCCCCTGGACGTGGAGCTGGTGACCAGCTTTTCCAGCCAGGTCGCGGTCGCCATCGAGAACGCGCAGCTGTACCAGGAGCTGGAAGCCTACAGCCAATTCCTGATGCAGGCCGTCGAGGCGCGCACCGCCGAGCTGCAGCGCGAGAAATCGCGCGTCGAAACCATTCTACAGAGCGCGGGCGACGCCATCCTGACGACCGACCTGGAGGGCCGCGTGCTGTCTGTCAACCCGGCCTTCGAGGCCCAGACCGGCTACGCGTCGGGCGAGATCGTCGGCGAACCCCTTCGCTCGCTGGGCAGCGGGGAGCTTTCGCCGGAGGCCATGCAGGACATGCGGAAGGCGATGGACGCCGGGGAGTTCTGGCGCGGCGAGCTGACGATCAGGTGCAAAGACGACGCCACGTACGAGGCAGAGGTATTCGCCTCCCCGCTGCACGAGGCGGGCGGCGAGCTGCAGGGCTACGTGGGCGTGATTCGCGACATCACCGCCCAGAAGGACCTGGATCGCATGAAGGACGCCTTCGTCTCCAACGTCTCGCACGAGCTGCGCACGCCGATCACCGGCATCAAGCTGTTCCTGGGCCTGCTGGAATCCGCCGTCCCGCCGAAGGTGCGCGACGACATCCTGCCCACGCTCAGGCGCGAGACGAACCGCCTCAACGAGATCATCGAAGACGTGCTGCGCCTGTCGCGGCTGGACCAGGGGCGCATCGAGCTTAACCTCAAGGCGGTGGACCTCAACACGCTGGCCGAGGAGTATGCGACGGACCGGGGGCCGCTGGCCGAGGACCGGGGGTTGTCACTCACCCTGGACAAAGCGGCAGCCCTGCCCCCCGTTCAGGCCGACGCGGGACTGCTGGGGCAGGCCCTCAGCGCCCTGCTGACCAACGCGCTGAACTACACCCCGTCGGGCGGCCAGATCACCATCAGCACCCGGCTGCAGGAGATAGACGGAAAGCCCTTTGCCGGGGTCGGCATCGGCGATACTGGTCCCGGCATCCCGCCCGCCGAGCGCGACCAGCTATTCAACCGCTTCTTCCGTGGCTCCGCCGCGAGGGCGTCCAGCGCTCCGGGCACCGGTTTGGGGCTGTCCATCGCCCAGGAGATCGTGACCCGGCACGGTGGCCGGATCGAGCTCGAAAGCGAGGGCGTGCCGGGCAAGGGAACGACCTTTACAGTGTGGTTGCCAGTCAAGGAGTCGATTAGTGGCTAAACTGCTGATCGTGGAAGACGACGAGGCAGTGCGCAGGGGCTTGGAGGGACTGCTTTCGGTGATCGGCGGACACGAGGTCCGGGCGATGGTCACGGCTGAGGCAGCCTTGAGCGCCATCAAAGCAGACCCCCCGCAGTTGATTATCACCGACGTGAAGCTGCCGGGATTCAGCGGCATTCACCTGGTGGAGGTCGTGCGGGAAAACCCGGAATGGAAACATATTCCCTTCCTGGTGATCAGCGCCAGCATCACCACCCAGACCGAACGGCACATCGCCGGACTAGAGGGCGTGACCTATCTCAGGAAGCCCTTCGATCCCGAAACGCTGCAAGAGGCCGTCGCGACGGTCCTCGCAGCGACCCAAGTGTAGCGGAGGACCCCATGACTCAAGCGACCATCCTGCTGGTGGAGGACGAAGCCCCCATCCTGGAAGGTATGTCACGCGCCCTGATGCAGGCGGGCTACGACGTCCTGACGGCCACCAACGGCGAGGTGGGGCTGGCCCGGCTGGACGAAAGCACCCCCGACCTGATCGTGGCCGACATCATGATGCCGGTGATGGACGGCTACGAATTCTACCGCGCCCTGCGCGCCAACCCGGCGTGGGAGCTGGTGCCCTTCATCTTTGCCACGGCCAGAGGGGAAAGAGAGCACGTGCGCGAGGGCAAGCGCCTGGGCGTGGACGACTACCTGACCAAGCCCTTCGACATCGAGGACTTGCTGGTCGCGGTCGAGGCCAAACTGCAGCGGGCGCGCCGCATCCAACAGGCCACCCAGGAAGAACTCCAGACGCTCAAGGGCCGCATCCTGACCATGTTCAACCACGAGTTCCGCACGCCGCTGACGCTCATCAGAGGCTACGCCGAGATGGCGACGATGGGCGGCGAGCTGGACGCCGAGACCCTGCTGCGCTACATAGGAAGCATGGCGCACGGCGCCGACCGGCTGTTCAGCCTGATCGAGGATTTGCTGCTCGGCATGGAGATCGAGGCGGGAGCCGCAGCGCAATACTTCGATTTGCAGAAGACCCGCCTGGAAACGCTGTCCAGTCTCGTCGGCGACGTGGCCGCGCGCTTTGAAGTCCAGGCCGCGCAAGCAGGCGTGGCGCTGAACGCCGCTGTACCACCCGGTCTGCCGCCTGTGGAGGGCAGCGCCGACTACCTGAGCGACGCGCTGGGCCGCCTGGTCGACAACGCCATCAAGTTCTCGCCCAACGGCGGCTGTGTCGAGATCATCGCCAGCGCGCAGGACGGGATGGTACAGATTCACGTCACGGACCAGGGCAGGGGGATCCCGCCGGAGGAACATCCCTTCATCTTCGACGCCTTCCACCAGGTGGACCGCGAGCAGTTCGAGCAGCAAGGCGCGGGCCTGGGCCTGATGATTGCCAGGGGATTGATCGAGCTGCACGGCGGCCACGTCGCGGTCGACAGCGCGCAGGGTGGGGGCAGCACCTTCACCGTCGTGCTGCCCACTGCACAGTAAGCACAGCACGAGCGCGGGCGGAAGGGTAGGGGGATCCATCCGCCCGCCGAGAACGCTCCCTGCCGCTTGGTATCCCCTCACCTATACAGACCGCAAGCATAGCCGAGGACGGTCCATCTCCCGGATGATCGTCGTCGGGTTTGCTTGGGCGTGTTCCACCCCCACCCGCGCTTCGGGCCGCTGCGTATCCCCCGTGAAACGGGCTGACAGGTTTGAATTACTCACGAGTCTCTTCGTTGCGGTAGGGGCGAATCGCGATTCGCCCCTACGAACACCCTATCTCCAGGCTCCATTCTGACCAACCCGTGAGAACTGTGGTGACCTCAGCCTTGAAGGGGTCCGCGCACTATAGTCCAGCGCTAGCTGGGGCGGGGGTGGGGGGGTGCACCCCAGCAGGTCCCCGGCACCCTCTCTGCCTGGGGGAGCCAGACGCCGAAATCGTAATGCTTTTGCAACGTTTTGGCCCGGTTTGTTATGCGCTCGCAATGCCTCTTTTAGTAATGTGATGCACAGCGAACGAGCCCGTCCCGGGCCGGGGCAGCCACGCCGTGAATTCACGACGCGCACCCGGCAGCCGTACCGGGCCATCAGACGCAGGCGAACAACCATGACTCGCAACCTGAAGCTCCTGCTCGGAAGTACCGCCCTTGCTCTGGCCGCCACCGCCATCCTGCTCCCGCCGGGGCTGCCCGGAGCAACCCGCACGGAACACCTGCCAGCCCTTGGCATTGCGCCCTCGCCCCCCCTGACCACCGAACCGTCCGGCTCCACGGAAAGGGTGACTGCCGCCCCCAGCCGCATCGCCATCCCCGCCATCGGCGTCGAAACCACCGTCAGCAGCGCACCGCGCACGCCCGATTCGTGGGACGTCAGCCGTCTGGGCTGGCAGGCCGGGCATCTCGAAGGGACAGCCTATCCCGGCCAGGGCAGCAACGTGGTCCTCGGCGCTCACCGCTACCTGCGCGTCACCCGCTCCAGCCCCTCGTCGCCCGGCCCGTTTGCCGCCATCGACCGGCTCCAGCCCGGCGACCGCGTCGAGGTCACCGCGGGCGGGAGCGTCTACGTCTACGCCGTGACGGAGCAGCTGCGCGTGGCCCGCCACGAGATGTGGGTCGTCGGCCCCACCGGCCAAGAGGTGCTCACCCTCCTGTCGTGCGACACCTGGAACCCGCAAACCCTCCGGTTCGACAAGCGCCTCGTGGTTCGCGCCGACCTGCTGGAAGTGCTCTGAGGCAGCCCCCTCCAGGGACGAAATCACTTGACATCTACAACTTCGGCGAAGGGAAGAAAATGAGCGAACAAACCGGCCAGATGCCACAAGCGCGCAAGCAGCGCACGACGCCCAAAGTCGCAGGCTTGCGCAGGTGGCTGCGTCCGAAGCTCCTGGCAACTCCTGACGAATTCGATCTGGCGACCACGGCTGACGCCGAACATCACCAGACCATCACCCACCGGCTGCAAACGCTCCTGGAGCACAACAACGTCCAGCTCTCCCAGGACGAATACCAGGAACTCGAAGCCGGTTTGATCGACGACCTGCTGGGCTTTGGCGCTATCGAACCGCTCGTGCAGGACCCGTCCTATTCCGAGATCATGGCGAACGGCGCGGAGGTGATTTTCGCCGAGCGCGGCGGGAAGATGGAAGAGACCGAATTCGTCTTTGACGACGAGGAGCATATCCTGTGGACGGCGCAGCGCATCGTGCGCCCCCTGCAGCGCGAGTTCAGCCGCCACAACCCGATGGTCGACGCGCGCTTGCCCGACGGCAGCCGCGTCCACCTGATCATGCCGCCGTCTGCGCTCCAGGGCACCACCATCACCATCCGCAAATTCCCGGATAAGGCGCTGACGTGGCAGGACCTCGTGAGCTTTGGCTCTTTCACCGAAGGAGTCGCCGAATTCCTGCGCGCCTGTGTCATCGCTCGCCTGAACATCGTGGTGTCTGGCGGCACCGGTTCCGGCAAGACGACCTTGCTCAACGTCATCAGCAACTTCATCCCGGACGACGAGCGGACGATCACGATTGAAGACTCCGCCGAACTGCAGCTCAGCCAGCGGCACGTGGTCCGGCTGGAAACCGCGCCGCCGGTCCCCGGCGGCCACGAAGGACGGCTCACGATCCGCGACCTGGTCAAGGGCTCGCTGCGCATGCGTCCAGATCGCATCGTGGTCGGCGAGATTCGCGACGGGGCGGCGCTGGACATGCTGCAAGCCATGAACACCGGGCACGACGGGTCGCTGACCACCGTTCACGCCAACAGCCCGCGCGACGCCGTCTCCCGCCTGGAAACGCTGACGATGATGGCCGGGATGGATCTGCCGCTGTTCGTGATCCGCTCGCAGATCGCCGGCGCCGTCGACGTCATCATTCAGCAGGCGCGCCTGAAGGATGGCAGCCGCAAGATCACCCAGATCTCCGAGGTACAGGGCATGGAGGGCGAGAACGTCATCCTGCAGCCCATTTTTACGTACGCCACAAATGGCAAAGCCGGGATGCAGCCCAGCCGCGAAGGGGGCGGGCAGCTCTTGCCGTCCGGCCTGCGCCCCAGGATCGCGGACCGCTTTCCTGAGTACGGCATCGAACTCCCGCCAGCGCTATTTGTCACGTAGGTCAGGGAGAGGGTACACCATGACCAAACACATCATGATCGTCGACGACAACCCCGCGGTTCTGGACCTCTACGGCGGTCTGTTCGAACGCCGGGGCTACGTCGTGCTCGCCGCCCTGGACGGAGCCAGCGCGCTCGACATGCTGCAGAAATCGACGCCGAGCCTCTTCATCCTCGACGTGATGATGCCGGGGATCAACGGTATCGACCTGTGTCAGCAGCTTCGCGCGCTTCCCCAGCACGAAGAGACCCCCGTGCTCATCCTCTCCGCGTGGGGCGATCCGAAGACCATCGAGCAGACCTTTGCCGCCGGGGCGAACGACTACCTGGTCAAGCCTGTTCCGCCCCATGACCTTCTGACGCGGGTGCGCGACCTGCTGGGGGAGGGGGATCGGTAATAGCCGCCGACCCAGGCCGGTAACAGGCGCTCGGGCCAGAATCCAAAGACCATTCGCTTGCGGATCGCGCCGTTTCCTGGCCGCGTCGCCCGCCGCTATTCGGGGGCATCGCGGTCCCCTGGGGTGGGGTAGGGGGGTCGCGACAGTTTTCGCGGGTTGGTTAGTAGGGGCGAATCGCGACCTGTCCTGACTACAGTCCAGCTACGCTGTAAGTGTCGTGATGTCAGTTGGGGTTGGGGGGTCGCCAATTGGCGGCCAAGTCCTCACTTGCGGCAGGCACTCCACGAGGGGCAGGTACGCGCCAAGCACCGGGAACAAGGGAGGCAGGCCTTCGGGCAGTCTATACTCACCATACGTTTTAGTATGGTGAGTATTTAGCAGCCGGACACCTTTGGTATACTGAAGACTGGATTCCCGCCTTCATATGGTAACGAAGCTCAGGCTCATCAGCTTTGTAACATATCTGTGACAAACCGGTCCGCGTTTGTTACGCTTCTGATACCCTGAGCACGTAGGCTTGTTGTAGAGACCATCGGTAAGCAGGCAGTTGAGGGAATCATAGGTGCCACCATGGCTACGTCAAGACCAACCAGAGGATAGTGATCCGATGAGCCCCCAGCTTGAACGGATGAAGGCTATCGTGGCCCAGGTCATTACGCAGGCACAGCGTGACAGCATAGATCTCCGGCTGGCTACGGTGCACCTGATCGTATACGGCAACTTCAGCAGCGAGCAGACTCGGAACCTTTTCGCTGAAGCCAGCCGGAATACCGACGCCGAAGGGCTGTCGATTGTGACGGAGCGGGCCGGATCACGCTACATCTGCTGGAACTGCTGTGGCCTCCGATTTGAGGGCGAAGACGCCATGTGCTCGAACTGCGGGGAAACTGCAATGGAGCTGCCTGAGAAGATCGACTTTGCCTTGAGCAGAGTCGAGGTCGCAACGACCACGCAACCGCACGATGGGTGAAGCTCCGAAGCAGACTCCGTCGAGGTGCCTGCCAAAAGGTGTCCTGCTGCCAGGTGAGTATCTGGCTACCGGAGTTGATAGCTCAGGCAAACCGGAGGCGGCTCGCGTCAGGGGCAGGCTCGACCGGTCGTCCGGCAGAGGGGACGACCCCCCTACCCCAGGCGGTTATGACTCGGCAGGCAGTTCGAGGGTGAAGGTTGCGCCTTCTCCGAGTTCGCTCTCGACCCAGATCCGGCCAGCGTGCGCTTCCACGATCTCCTTGCACAAGGCCAACCCCAACCCCGATCCGGGGAATTGGCGCGCTGATGAGCCATCGACCCGGTAGAAGCGTTCGAAGATGCGCTGGTGGAACTCCGCCGCAACGCCAATTCCGGTGTCGGCCACGGAAACGCGGACGGTGCGGCTGCCAGGCGGTTTCCACGCTCTCAAGGTGATCTTGCCGCCGCCTGGCGTGAACTTGATCGCGTTTGAGAGCAGGTTGTCGACCACCTGATAGAGGGCCAGGCGATTGACCAAGACAGGGGGCAGCGGGCCAGTTGAGTCCAGGCATACGCTGACCCCGGCCTCATCTGCCTCCAGTTTGACATTGTCGACAGTTTCCGCGAGCAGTTCCGCGATGTCCACAAGTTCTTTGTGGCTGGCGACGATCTCCTCCGCCGACCGCAGCATGGCAAAGTTCTTCACCAGCCACGTCAGCTTTTGTCCCTGCCGGGCCATGATGCGCAGGTACTTCCGCTGCTCGTCGGTCAGCGGGCCGATGCCGAGTTCCTCGTCCAGCAGCAGCCCGGTATAGCCGACGAGATAACTCAGCGGCGTGCTGAACTCGTGGGAGACGTTCTGGATCATCTCGTCTTTGAGGCGGTCGGCCTCCTCCAGGCGTTGGTAGGCGGCCTGCAGCTCTCGTTCCGTCGCGTGCCTAGAGAGCGCCATTTCGATAGTAGCCTGCAGCTCGCGCTCCTCAAACGGCTTGACCAGGTAGCCAAACGGATCCGTCATCCTGGCGCGAGTCAGGGTGTCCGTGTCGGCGTAGGCCGTGAGGTAGACGACCGGGATGTCGAACCGGGCACGGATTTGCTCAGCCGCCTCGATCCCATCCATCTGTCCTTTCAGCTTGATGTCCATCAACACCAGGTCGGGCAGCATCTCACCGGCTTGCTCGACAGCTTCCTCGCCCGTGGCAAGGGGGGGCGGTACCACGTAACCCCTTCGCTCCAACTGCTTCTTCAGATCGAGGGCCTGGACAGCCTCATCTTCAACGACCAAAACGGTCTTTTCGGTCATTGTCTTGCCCTTCCTGCTTCGCATCTTCGGTGCCGAACGTGATCACGAACTCTGTCCCACCCTCGCGATTGAGGGTGAGTCTTGCGTCCAGTTGGCCCACCAGCGCGGCGACCAGCTGCATGCCCAGCGATTCGGAACTCTGGATGTCCCACCCGTCCGGCAGGCCGACGCCGTCGTCGCCGACGGTCAGGCTCACCGACCCGTTATTCCTCTTCAATTCGACCCAGACCTTGCCTTGAGCGCCGTCGCGGAAAGCGTGCTTGAGCGCGTTGGTCACCAGTTCGTTGACGATCAGCCCGCAGGGGATGGCGGCGTTCAGGTCCAGCTGCACGCTGTCGGTTTCGATGCGCGGGGAGACGGAGCCTAGAAGCACGGTGTTGGAGCCGAGCAGGCTGCTCACCAGGCCGTCGACGTATTCGCCGAAGTCAATCCGCGATAGATTGCTGGACTGGTACAGCTTCTCGTGGATGAGTGACATCGCCTTGACGCGGTCCTTGCTTTCGGCCAGGAGTGCGTCGGCGGCGGGGTCATTGGCTTTGTCGGACTGCAAGTTCAGCAGGCTGGAGATGACCTGCAGGTTGTTCTTGACCCGGTGGTGGATCTCCTTCAGCAGCACCTCTTTTTCTTCAAGAGATGCCGAAATCTGTCGCTCCACGCGCTCCCGGTGGCTCAAGAACTGGTGCTGCATAATGGCTGTCGTCAGACTGATCGCAGACACCATCTGCAACAAACCAATTGACAGGGTCATCTCCCTGTAGTCAAGTCCTGGGACCCGCGCTCGCAATGTGAGGAGTATCGCATAGCTCAGGATGATCGTGGCGACGAGGCCCCGCAGTGGCAACACAAAGCTAGCTAACAGGATTGGCAGAATTGAAAATTGGAGTCTTTCGCTGATTCCGACCTCATTCTGACCGGCTGCGACGATTACCGGTACCGTCGAGGTGGCAACTAGAAGGCCGATGGCTAGCGTTCCCGCCAGCATGGAGAAACGCGTCCGGCTCAGGCCATAGAGCCCGATCAGACCCACGAAAGAGATCCACAATGAATCCCGATAGAAGGATTCTGAAAAAAGGGCCCCCATCGCGACGTTCACACCCTGTACAAGCAGCAATACCGACAACAGCCCGGCCCGGTGGCGTTTCTGGTAGTCCTGGATGCTGTCCACAGGCTCCGTCAGAGCGCGCCACACTCGCTGGGCGATATCGTGCACGTGGCTTGCTCGGTTCTCCTGGGCTTGCATAGCCATCTCCGAATAGGGGCACATGCGCCTGACGTTCTTAATAGTAGCCTAAATGGTTGGCTTGCAGGCATACAATACCGTAACAGTCCGGAACTGGCCCCCTGGCGGCTGAGAGGTGCCTCGGCTTCGCACCACCCCAGGCCGCTGCCGCAGTTCTTAGCTTACTACTTACCACCCTTTCCGTGCAATAGGGGCCGCACGGTCAAGTCCGTTGCCGCGTCCCGGCAGCCAGGCTACACCCGGCGAACTCCCACGCCATCCTTCGCAAGCTCCAGGGCGTGTGGCGTGCATGCCAATCTGCAACTGAGGACCGTATGACGATGAAGGGTATCGCCAGGCTGAGACCGCACGCGCGCCTTCTCCGGGTTCGCTCTCGCCCCAGATTCGCCCGCGCGTGGGTCGCCGGACGCCGTTTTGCAGGGGCGGCGGCCTCAACCTGAGAGCGACATCCCCTGGCCTGGCTTCTCACGGGTTGGGAATGATGCCAGCCTGTTCGATGTACGCGGCGATCAATTCGGCGCGCACGCGGTTTCCTGCGGCGGTCATGTGACGGCCATCCGCCCAGTACGCTTCGTCAAGGGGCATCTCTGCCGCGAAATCGAAGAAGTACGTGTCCAGCTCGTCGGCCAACCCGCGCATGACATCGTTGTGCTCTGCGAAAGCATCTCGATACGCGGACGAGTTGGTATAGTCTTCGGAATTTTTGCGGTACGCCCAGGTAAGCAACAACGCATCGACGTGGTTTGCCTGCGCGACGGCCACGATGTTTCGGACGTTGCGTTCGTAGTAGACTGGCGGGTTGGCTTCCAGCGCCTCTCTTCGCTTCATCCCCAGGCAACTGGTCGTGGCAGCAGGCCCTGAGCAATGGTGAACGATGATCCTCCCCAGCGAAAAGGACTCGACCTCGACCCAGCCCAGGTTGACGGCGACGAAGCGCCACAATACGCTGGGCACGCGCAGCGGCCAGGACGACGCGCGTTCTACCGCCGCAAAGTCCCACATCTTGCGCCGACCTGAATTGTCGCCTCGATAGGCAGACGGCGGCACGATCCGCGAGTGCACGTCGTTGGTGTTCTGATACAGAATCACCAGGTCCGGCTCCAGGTCCAGCGCGCGGAATTCGAGGCTAACCAGGGTCTCCCAGGAACTGTAAGACGGCGTCCCGCCGTTGACGACTTCCACATTCGTGTGACCGTAGGATTCGCGCAGCACTTGCTCAAGCTGGGCCGGGTAGGCATCGCGCCAATCAGAGACATCCGTGCCGAATGTCGTCGAGCCGCCCAGCGCGACGATGCGATACACACCGTCGGGTTTGGGAATCTCAATCTCCTCGCCCCGGAAGCCCAGCGAGTTGATTCGGTCCAGGCCATCCGCCGAGGTCCACCCCGGCTTGGGGATGTGGCCCGCGTAATGGTGCGGCCTGAAACGCAGCAGGGATGGGTCAGTAAATGCCGGATCGTAGAGCAGCTGGATGTCCTCATTATCCTCCAGATTGCGTATCCAGTAGCGCATCCCGGCCTCGACCAGCCCCAGCGCCACGACGACGCCCGCTACCGCCATCCAGAACTCGGCTCGCCGCACGGCAGCCCGCAGCGCGTCGAGTGTGGCGAGCAGCATCGCCAGCGTCAGGGCGAGGAACAACCTGCTGAAGACGATGTTCCACTCCGCTTGTGCATCCCGCTCAACCAGCAGACGCCCCAGACCGGCAATCAGCAGCCAGACTGGCAGCCAGGCAGAGAAAACCGCCATTTTGAGCCGGAAGCGGTCCGCGATCACGACCTGGCGCAGTCGTCGGCTCAGGGCAAATGCCGCCACCGCCACCGCCCCCACCACGACTGGCAGCACGGCGACGAGGTAGCTGGTCGTGACCTGGCCTATGGAGAGAAGGCTTCCTTCGGAGGACGGCTGCCATACCACCCGCACGGCAAGCCAGCCCGCCCCGGCCAGCAGCGCCACTCGCGTCCACCAGAGTCTCGCCCTGTCAGTCATCCGAACGTCCTCCTCGTGTCGTCACGGTGTAGGGGCCGCGCACAGCGGGTTCCCCTCCAGATCGGCCAGCTCGAAAACGGTGATCTTCTCGTCGGCGTAAACGGGCGTTTTGCCCACCACGTAGTCCACCATCCAATTGGGGACGCCGCCCGGCTTGTGCACCACCACGTAGCGGTAGCCGTCGGCCCGCAGGCTGGCGATGGCCTGATCGAGGTCGAAGTCGCAGGTCAGTTCCGCTTTGTCTCGCCAGGCGCTAAGCAGGGGATTGGCGTCGACGTAAGCGTAGGCGTCGGGGGGCATGCGCGCGATCTTGCCCTCGGACATCGGCCTGCCGTGGATAGTTTGCAGGTACATGTTGCGTTTGGGGTCGTCGCCTATCGGCAGCTCGACGACGGCCCCGCCGTCCGGCTCGGCGCGCAGTTGGGTGTAGAAGGCGGGCACTGTGATGGCGTGCTGGGGGATCGGGGCTTCGGTCAGTTCCACCAGCATCAGCACGCTCAGCGCGCCGACCGCGCCCCAGGCCAGCCACCGCCTCCCGGACAGGCGTCTCCACAGGTCGGCGACGCCGTGGCCGACCAGCACGGCCCAGGGAAGCGAGAAGCCCAGCGCGAAGCGGTGGGGGACGCGGACAGCCGCGAAGAAGGGCAGGCCGCCCACCAACTGGTAGGGCGTCCACGCCTCCCGCTGGAGATCGTTGTCCACGCGCAGCACCACCCCCAGGCTGAGGCTCCAGAGGACCAGCGCCATGACCAGCCACACCAGCCGCCGCCGGTCCCGCCTGAGCGAACCGGCGACGCCCACGGCCACCAGCGCGCTGGATATCAGGCCGACGTAGAAGGTTCTGCCCTGGTGCCACTCGGTGAATTCCATGCCCGCCAGGCGGGCCGCGCTGCGGGGCACGAACAGCGGCAGTTGGGGCGCGGTCTTGAAATACGAAAGCACGTCCGCGCCCTTGTTCCACTCTTCGGCGGACGGGGCTTTCAGTTCGATGGCCTGCTCCAGGCCAGAGCCGGACAGCACGTACGGCGAGATCACCGGCAGGACGAAGAGCAGACTGCAAGCGGCCAGCACGCCGAGCGCCCCCCAGAAGGCCCGCTGCCGCCACCAGCCCTCGGCCAGCGCGGCCAGGGGCACGTACAGCGCCCCCAACAGCAGGGCTTGCATCCAGGGCTTGATGCTGATGTAAGCGTTGAGCGACAGGGCGACGCTCGCCAGGACCAGCAGGGCCAGCCGTCGCCGGGGTTGGTCGCGGGTCGCGGTCCGCTCCAGCCCGGCCACCAGCGCCAGCACGAAGAGGGGAATCCACTGGATGCTGCCGGTCGTGGGCTGTTGCAGCACGCGAACCACGTGCGCCGGGTAGAACGCGTAGAACGCCCCTCCCACCCAGGCGGCGACCCGGCTGTCTGTCAGTTTCAGAACGAGCAGGTAGGCCAGGTACGCGCTCCACAGCAGGCCCAGCAGGATGGCGACGTTGAACCCGGCGAAATCGCCCAGCAGCCGCGCCAGCGGCAGCCACACGCCCAGCGCGGTCCAGGGGTGCGGCTGGAACGTCACGTCCAGGCCGTTGGGGTGGAACAGGAGCGGGGAGAAGTTCGCGTTGTAGCCGCGTTTCACCACCTCGCCCAGCCACCACACCTGCCAGAACGCCGGGTAGATGTCGCGCCGGAAGATGCCGTCCCCCGGATTGGGCAGGCCCTGTGCAGGCCGGAAGGCGAGCGGGTAGGTCATCGCCGCCACGGCCCCGGCAAACAACAGCAGCGCCAGCCCGTCACGCCGCAGCCAGGGGGTGACCACTGCCCGCAGCCTGCGGGTGAGCTTGCCAACGGCCATCGCGTCGTCCTTCCCGTGGGGGTTGCCGCGAATCGGGTATGGGGTGCGTTCCCACATAGGCCCCCAATGATACCTCAATTGGTCGGCCCGCCTACCCGAAAGGCCCTTACCGTAACGTTTGGTGTGAATCAAGTTCCTGGGCGGTTCACCTCAGCGCAGTTCACCCCCTCCCCAGCCCCCCAGCTAGCGCTGGACTGGAGTCCCCCGTTGAACGGGGGAGGGTGCCCGAAGGGCGGGTGGGGGTGATGCAGGCAAAGCACGTCTTGGGAGCAAGAGGGTCAATCAAAGCAGGCGGGGTGCGCCGCACGCCGCGACCGGGCAAGCCCGCACCCCCCTGCCCCACCCGGTCTATCTGCCCAGGGCGTAGGCAATGGCCGCTTCCGTGCTCATCGCCTGCCCCTGTGCCCAGGCGTCTGCAAAAACCGCACCGTCAAGCTTAGCGCGGACGGTGGACAGGCAGCGTTCATGATCGGCCTGTTCGGCGGTCGAGAGCGGCGTGCTGATGGTATTGCGTAACTGTTCAGCAGCGCCCAGCAAGACACAACTTCGCTCAAGCTGTCCCTGGTCGCAGGCGAGAGCGGCCAGCCCCTCCAGGAACTGGGCGATTTCCAGTCTGGCGTTTATTCCTATGGCTAACTCGATGCCCTCCTCGAAGTGGGCCTTCGCCCCCTCGTAGTCGGCCTGATGAAAGGCGACGAGCCCCAGGGTGTGCAGCGCCCGTACAATTGCTATGTGGTCTCCCGCCTTCCGCAGCACGGGCAGGCTTTCCTCCAGGAGTGTTCCCGCGCGCGCATAGTCACGCTGGTAGTAGGCCACCATCCCCTGGTACATGAGCAGGTTGGCCACAGCCGCTTCGTGCCCAAGCTGTCTGAACAGATCCACGCTCTCGGCACACAGCACGGCCGCCCCCTCAAAGTCGCCCTGATGCATGGCTGCGGATCCCAAATGGGAGAGCGTCCAGCCCGCTTGACAGAGATTGCCCACGTCGTAGGCGGCTTGCAGTCCTTCCTCCGCCAACGGGACTCCCCGCTCGTAGTCGCGCTGCGCGATGGCCAAGGTGCCCGCATGGGCCAGAGCGAATGCCCGAACATCTGCCGAAGCCCCCTCCGCCGCCTCTAGCGCCCGTTCGAGCCAGCGCCGGCCCTCAGAGAAGTCGGCGCGCAGGTACCAGACCCACGTCAGGGTCACGGGCAACCGCAGCCGCTCCTCGTCTTCGCCGTGCGTCATCGACCACTGCAGGGCTGCCCGGTAATTGTCACGCTCCGCTCGCAGCCGGCCCAGCCACGGAAGCGACACCGCCGCTCCCCACAGTTCAGGTTGTTCTACCTTCTCTGCCAGCCTGAGGAACCAGTCGCGGTGTCGCTCGTGAGTGGACTCCTCTTCTCCGGCCTCCCGCAGTTGGCTCACCGCGTACTGCCGGAGGAGTTCGTGCACCTCGTAGCGCCCTGAACCGCCCCGCCGCACCAGAGACTTGCCGACCAGCGCGGACAGGACGGGCAGCGACGCGCCTGCCACCTGCCCGGCGGCTTCCCGGTCGAAGCCCCCCCGGAAGACGGAGAGCTTGCGGAAGGCGGCCTGCTCCTCCTCGGAGAGCAGCTTCCAGGAGTGGTCGAAGGCGGCCCACAGGCTGCGGTGCCGCTCCGGCACGTCGCGCAGCGAGGAGCTGAGGAATTCCAGCCCGCCTTCTATCTCGCCGACGATCTGCTCGGTGGAGAGCGTGTGCAGCCAGGTGGCGGATAGCTCGATGCCCAGCGGCATGCCCCGCATCAGCTGGCAGATGCGGGTCACAAATGGCATTTCAGCACTCTGGGGAGCGAAGTCGGGACGGACCCGGCGCGCGCAGCCCAGGAACAACCGGACGGCATCGTAGCCCTCGACGCCTTCGACCACACCTTCAAGAGGAAAGTCCATCCCCCCGACCTCGACGATCCACTCGCCGTGCAGGTTCAGCCGCTCGCGCGAGGTGACCACCAGTTTCAGCCGGGGGGCGTGCTCCAGGAGGTCCACCACCAACCCCACGCCTGCCAGCAGGTGCTCGAAGCCGTCCAGCACCAGCAGCGCTTCCACGTTGCGCAGGTGGTTGAGCAGCTGCACCTGCGGGTCGTCCGGCCCGTAGAAAGCGAACTTGAGCGCGGCGGCGATGGCCGAGGCCAGGAATTCGGCGGAGGCCAGCGGTGCGAGGGGGACGAAGAATACCCCGTTGGAATAAGTCGCGGCTGCGGCTGCCGCCGCGTCGCGGGCAGCCTGCAATGCCAGGCGGGTCTTGCCCACGCCGCCCGGCCCGGTCAGCGTCAGCAGCCGGCAGGCCGGGTCGTCGAGCAGCCCGGCGATCTGGGCAAGCTCTCGCTCCCGGCCAATGAAGGGTGTCACCTCGGCTGGCAGCTCGACGGGTACCCTGCGAGGCAGCGCGGCGGGTGCCGGACCCTCCAGTTCCCCGGCGAGCAGCGATTGGTGAAGCGCCTCGGTCTCTTTGGACGGCTCGACGCCGAGTTCGTCGGCCAGGATGCGGCACAGCGTCTCGTACTGGGCCAGGGCCGCCGTCCGCTGCCCGCTGGCCGCCAGCAGCCGCATCAGTTGGCGGTGCGCCTGCTCGTCGAGCGGCTCCAACTCCGCCCAGCGCCAGGCATGGGCCAGCGCCCGTTCGGTCGCGCCGGATTGCTCGTATTGCTCCACGAGCTGCTGGCAGGCCCGCGCGATCTGGCGTCCGATCTGCTCCCGCTTCAGCGAGGCCCACTCCTCGAAGGCGGCGCTGTCGCGCAGCGTGAAGCCCTCCAGGAACGGCCCCCGGTACAGCGCGACCGCCTCTTCCAGCGCCTGCGCAGAGAGCGGTGCCCCCTCGCCAAGCGCGGCCAGCGCGGACACGTCCAGCCAGTGGTCGCTCTCTGGATTGAATTGGATCGTCTGCCGGGTGGCCAGGATGAACGGGGGCGCGGCGTCGCGGTCCCGGATGGCCTTGCGCAAATTGGACAGCGCGCCGCGCAGGTTGTTGAGAGCGGCGCCTTCGGGCCGCTCCGGCCACAGCATCTCGGCCAGAGCCTCGCGGCGGTGCTGGCGACCGCCCTCGACGGCCAGGTAGACCAGCAGCGCCCGCACTTTGTCGGACTCGAAGCCGGTCACCGCCTCGCCGTCCACCGCAATCTGTAGCTGCCCCAGGAGATGAATTGACAGGCGGGTCATCGCTATCCCCTTGCAGGCTTGCTTCCCGATCCGTAGGCCATTATCGCACTCGCCGCCAGAAGGGGCAATTCCTGGCGTTTTCCTGGCGGACCACTCGCGGTCTCTTGGTGGCGGACTGCTATAAAAGGATCGACGAACAGCAAGTCATGGACAAAAAGGGAGCATACGATGGCTACGACAGGAACCCGCAAAAGGATCGCTTCCCAGGTGAGCGGGGGGCAAATCGCAGTGAGTCTTCTCTTGGTGCTGGTGGCGTTGGCGGCGGTGTCGGTGCTTGCCGTCCCGGCCATCTCGACCGGGCGCGGCCTTGAGCGCCCCGACGCCTCGGAGCCTGCCTTGGGGTTTTCAGAGTAACGGAACCAAAATGGCCGCTAAGCAATTTCCTTGTGTCGGTCTGATCTCCAGAACGAACTCACGCAGGACAGCGATGGAAAGATACACGCTTGGGGGCATCTCCACTTATATGGCAAGAGCTCCGTCGAATCCGGCGGCAGCGCAATCATAAACGTCTCCACTACGTCTGTGCCGGAGCGACCCCAGTTGGTGGTGAAAACTACCCACGTGAAGTCCGGGTTCACACTGACTTGTGGTTCGGCCCAATAGTCGTGCTCCTGGTTCTCATCCACCAGCGAATGCGTGTGCGCCAGCCGCACAACCCGACCACCTGCTTTCAGTTCGACCGCAAAGACGGTGTCGTCCATCCAGGTGTAGTCTCTCGGAGTCCACCATTGCAGATCGAGACCAGCGCCCAGCCCAGCAGTTGGGAAGCGCGGCCTGAGAAGTGCAGCCCAATGCCGCTGTGGCTGAAGTCCACCCCATGTCAGAATACACTCCAAAGTGACCAGTTTGGCTTCTCCAAAACCACGTCGATCGGCGTTCTGCGCAACATAATCAACTTTGCGTTGCAGAACTGGCCTCAGAAACAGCCTTTTGCTTGGCCAGAGATAGGTTTATCTGGCAAAAAGAGCGCAACATAACAAGAGAGCAGCACGCACTTCGCCGTCATTCAAGCTCTAAGGCCGATTTGAGCATGTTGAAATGGTCATTTCGGCCATACCTGACAGGGGGTACTAGTCCGACTGTAAGCCCCCGGAACTACGTCTGCTAATGCCTTTTCGGCTGCTTCACAAGCAGGTTTCGCTCTGAAAACGAGCCAAGACTGCCTCAGAGCAGCTCCGACATGTCCTTTTTCTGCCCGTATTCCGAAGTTACCCGGAACACGGCTTGGATCTGACAGCTACGTGCGTCTCGTGACAGCTGCTCCACCCTCAGCCCAACTCAAGAAGCTTGGTCAGGAGCGCCTGGACCCGGCCCTCGTGATGCGCCCTGGTTTCCTCGGACGGACGCCTGAGCGTGGGGTAAACGAAGTAAACGAGCAGTCCCTTCTCGGCGTGTAGGCGGTTTTCTGACTGGTCGAAGATGATTGACTGCGGTGAGTCGAGGACCTCGTCGGTCGCCTCTACCCCACGTGAGGCCGGCAAGCAGTGCATGATTTTGCAGTGACCGGGCGCTTGCCTGACCAACTCCATGTTGACCTGGTAGGCTGGCATGAAAGCAGCACGGCGTTCAGGAATTTCCTCTTCCTGGCCGACCCACCACCAGAGGTCAGTGTAGATAAAGTCTGCGTCTTTGACGGCCTCAGTCACGTCTTCGGTTATCGTCAGTGTGCCGCCCGACTCCTCGCAGTTCCGCTCGGCAATATGCCGCCAGGCGACGGGCGGCTGATACTGCCTCGGAGCCGCGTGTGTGAAATTCATGCCGAGTTTGGTGCAGATGAACATCAGCGAACTGAGCACATTGGTGGCATCGCCCACGAAGGTGACGTTGAGGTCCTCCAGTTTCTTGTTCGCGGGCATGTGCTCCATCATGGTGAAAACGTCACATACCACCTGTGTGGGATGGTTGAAGTCGGTCAGCCCGTTTATCACGGGGACGGTCGCGTGCTTTGCGAGTTCGAGTATCGTATCGTGACGCAATGTCCGCGCTTCGATGACGTCGCACATCCGCGAGAGCACCCGCGCTGTGTCGGCAATCGTCTCACGCTCGCCTAGGTGAATCTCGCCCGGCTTCAGGTAGAGCGCGTGGCCGCCCAGTTCAGTCATCGCGACCTCGAACGAAACCCGTGTTCGCGTAGAGGGTTCCTCGAAAATCATTGCGAGTGAAGCGCCCTCCAGTAGGTTGAAGATGACACCCTCCTTATCCGCCTCTTTGATGGTGCGGATAAGTTCGATGATGTTGAGTAATTCGTCTTTGCTGAAATCCTGAATGTGGAGGAAGTGCTTTGTCATTCGGCATAACTCCTTACGAAAGCGGTGCTCCCATCTGCTTGGGCATGGGTCGTCGGAACCTTTGTAACACCTGGCGATGCTCATTGAGAGAGACTTTCCCGCGTCAGTCCTCCATAAAGCTCAGGCCGTCGATTATCAAGGTAGTTCAGCGCCGAGGTTGCTTCGTGTATAAGAAAGGTCTTGATTGAACCGTAGAAGAGACCTTCCTGCTCGCCAGCATCCACGACCAGATTCCCCGAGGGGTCGGAAACGCCACTGTGACCGAAGAAGTCGGTATCCTCTTCCTTGCCCACCCGGTTGACCAAGACATGAAAGATCTGGTTCTCCATCGCCCGCGCGCGCAGGTAGACATCCTGATAAGCTTCGAACGGTTTCATGTTCGCCGAGGCGCTGATGAGAATGCGTGCGCCGGAGAGAGCCAGAAGCCGTGCAGTCTCCGGGAATTCGACGTCGAAGCAAATCTGTATCCCAATCCGTCCTACAGTCGTGTCGAAGACCTGGAAGCGGTCACCAGCGACGAAATACTCCGGCTCAACGCCGTAGAGATGGGCCTTGCGATGAGCGCCCAGGATCCTCCCATCGGCGTCAATCACCGCTGCCGAGTTGTAGACGGCCTCGCCGTCCAGTTCGGGGAAGCCCACCACGACGACCGTGTGGTGTTCCTTGGCGGACCGGGCCAGCCGCGACAGGCTCAACCCCTCCAGGGGTTCTGCCTCAGATTTGGTGCGCTCGCGCATGTAATAGCCAGCCAGGAAAAGCTCTGGAAAGACCAGCAGGTCCGCCCCACCTCGTGAAGCCTCTTCAATCGCTGAGAGCGCCCTCTCCAGGTTGGCCTTTTTGTCTAGAAGACGAGGGTTTAATTGAGCTAAGACACAATTGACCTGCTCCGGCATTGTCCGACCCCACTAGCAAACCAGCCAGCCGGCCTTTACCCTGGACGGCGTAGCTGCTCCTCCCAGCCTTTTACAAAGTTGACCGCCAGTTGGCCGAGCGCTTCAACGTCATAGCCTCCCTCAAGAATAAGGAGGGAAGGATACTCCAAAGCGGCGATGCGGGCAGCCATCTGGTGGAAGTAGCCCGCGCTCAGATGGAAGTCGCAGATGGGGTCGGTGCGATACGTGTCGAAGCCGAGGGAGACGATAAGGTGCTCGGGTGAATATTCACGCACCGTCTCTGAGGCGCGCTCCAGCGCCGGGGCATAGTCGTCATCCGTCGTTCCGGTGGGCAATGGGATGTTCAGGTTGAAACTGAGTCCGTCGCCCTCCCCGCGTTCGTCAGCATAACCGCTGAAGTACGGATAGGCGTTTTCTGGGTCGCCGTGGATGGAAACGTAAAGGACACGGTCCGTGTCGTAGAAGATGGCCTGCGTCCCGTTCCCGTGATGATAGTCCACGTCGAGAATAGCGACCCGCCCGCCGGGGGCGAGGTACTCCGCCGCGATGGCCGCGTTGTTCAGGTAGCAGTAACCGCCGCACATTCCGCGCATAGCGTGATGCCCCGGTGGGCGGCAGAGGGCAAAGGCTACCCGCTCCCCCTCCCGCAGGAGGTCTGCGCCGGTCAGGGCGCACTCGGCGGAGAGCACCGCCGCCTCATAGGTGCCCCGTACGATAGGGGTGTAGGTGTCGAAGCAGAAGTAGCCAGCCTTTGCCATGATGCTGGTGGCTCGCACCGGCCAGTGATTGGAATACGGCCACGTGCTCGGAAACAGAGCCTCGCTCGGCTGGCCTTCCGACTCCGGGTCAGTCAGCGGCGTCTCGTTCGCCGTGCGCAGGAATTCGAGATAGTCCTCTGCGTGAATCGCCGCGATGCAGTCCATAGGATGGGAGCGCGGTTCGACCAACTGGCCAACTCCTGCTGCGCGCAGTGCGTCCGCAATCTGCGTCGGCCTTTCGGCGACCTCGGTGGGCTCCGCACTGACTCCGAAATGGAGTTGGAAGGGAGGTTGGTGTTGCTCTTGATGGGAGGAATAGATTACGTTCATTTCTTCGTAGCCATGCTGTCTGGCACTAACCGTCTTGTGCGGCCCATCTGCCTTGCAGAATGCGCTGGCGGACCCACCCCATCAACTGGTTCAAAAGTTGCATAATACCGCCGGGGAAGAAGAGGATGATGCCACAAATGATGGCACCCAGCAATGTGAGGCGCAGCAGGCCTGCCAGGCGCAAGAATTCGTTTCCGAACACGATAACCGCAGCGCCCAAAATCGGCCCGAAGAAGGTCCCCACACCCCCCAGTTCCATCATGGTTATCGCCAGGAGGAAGGGCTCGATGCCCAGCGTGGTGGGCGAGATGTCCCCCAAGCTGTGCACGTAGAACCCTCCGGCGATGCCCGTCAGGAAGGAAGACAAAGCGAAGACCTTGACGCGCTCCCTGAAGCGGTTAACCCCCAGAGAAGTCGCGAAAGGCTCGGCGTCCCGCAGCGCCACGAAAGCCAGGCCCGTGGGCGAGTGAATGGTGCGGTACAGCACGTACATAATGACGAGGAAGGCGGCAAGGCAGATGTAGTAGTCGTGAACCCTTTGCATGCCGGGGAAGAAGGGCGGGATTTCGTGAAGGCCCATCGCTCCCCCGGTGATGCTTCTGGTCTGGGTCAAAATGGAGGGGAGGGAATCGGCAAAGACGAGGCTGAGCAATGCGATGTAGATGCCACTCAGACGCAGGGCAGGCAGGCCAAGGAACACCGTCACCAGGAGAGCCGACGCGACCCCCCCGATGGGGATAGTAATCCATGGAGACAGCCCGAAGGATTTGGCTAAGATGCCGGAAACGTAGCCGCCAATTGCCAGAAATCCGATGTTCCCCAGGGATACGATGCCCGCGTAACCCATCAGGAGATTCCAGTTCTGTGCCACAATCGCCCAGACGAAGAAGAGAACGAAGACGTGCAACATATAGGCGCTCGGCTTGAAGAGCGGATACACGGCCAGGAAAATCAGGCCGACGACGACGACGGCGTTCCTCCAGGTGAGGTAGCTCCGAAGATGCATGCGGTCCTCCGTCAAGCATCCAAGCGGTCAGAAATCTTCGGGGTCATTTCTTCCTGAGACGAGCGCAAGCCTACATCCTCCCCCCGGCGATGCCCTGAGGTCTGAGGAGCAGGACGACGATGAAGATGGCAAACCAGATAGGCCAAACCCAGATGGCTCCCAAATACAGCGTCACCAGCGCCTCTACTAACCCCAGGATGAGGGCCGCGTAAATTGCGCCCGTCGTGCTCCCCAGCCCGCCGAAGGTGACGATCACAAATCCCTTGACCATCCAGTCCCACCCGATGTGGGGAGTCATATAATACTTGGTGCCCAGCAGGATGCCGCTGAAGCCTGTTGCGGCAAACGCGAGCGCAAAGGTGTAGCCAAAGATGCGCTCCACGTCGATGCCCACCACGCGCGCGCCGGGTATTGACTGTGCCACGGCCCGCATGGCCTGACCCGTCCTGGTATGCCTGAAGAAGACGTTGAGGGCAACGAGCGCCAGAACCACAATCAGAATGAGGCTTATCTCGTGCCAGGCGATTCTCACGAAACCGATGCTCAGGCTCCCTGCGAAGAAAACCGGGATAGACTTCACGCGGGGGCCGAGCACTTGCAGAATCACGTTCTCCAGCAAAATGCCCAGTCCCAGCATGAACAGCACCGTCGAGAACTCCCAGTTCGGTTTGTGCAGCAGGGGGTTGATTGAGTACCGGTAGACCAGCCACCCGAAGAGCGCCATGATGGGCAGTGAGAGGAGAATGCTGGGCAGCAGGCCGAGGTTCAACTGGCCGAGGAACAGCCAGGTGAAGTAGGCGCTGAGAACGGCCACGATGCCGTGACCGAAGTTGAAGACGCGGCTGACGCCGTAGATAATGGTCAGGCCCAACGCCATGATGGCGTACAGGGAGCCAGTAGTCAGAGCGCTGACAAGCGCGTTGACGAAACTTTCCATCCGTCAGATCCTCGAAGAATCTCCGTCGGAGCAGGGTCACTCTCGAACCCAGTGGTCAGAAGTACGCCTGCTCAATCTCCTCCACGTTGACCTCTTCCGCCGCCCGCTCGAAAAGTATCTGTCCCTTCTTGAACAGGTAAATCCGGTCTGCCAGCTCGAGACCGTGCTCGATTTCCTGCTCCACGAGCAGGATGGTGATGCCACGCTCCCGATTGATAGTGGCGATGGCGTCGAAGACGCCCTGCTTCAAGCCGGGGGCCAGACCCAGCGACGGCTCGTCCACCATGAGCAGAGAGGCCCCGCTCATCAACCCCCTGCCGATGGCGACCATGCGGCTCTCCCCACCGCTCAGAGTGGAGCACAACTGGCTCCTGCGTTCGGCCAGCCTGGGAAAGATGTCGTAGACGAATTCCAGGTTTTCCTTCTTTTTCCCGTGAGCGCTGGGTGTATAGGCACCCAGGTTAAGGTTCTCCGAGACTGTCATGTCGGGGAACAGGTGTCTCTCTTCGGGAATGTAGGCCAGGCCCATGCCCACGGTTTCGTGGGCTGGCAGCCTGGATATCTCCTGTCCGCGAAGGCGGATTGAGCCGGAGGTGGCCGGTTGCAAACCGGAGACTGCCTTGAGAAGTGTGCTCTTTCCGTGCCCGTTCGGGCCAAAGAGCGCGACAATCTCCCTCTCCCTCACCTCGAGAGAGACCTGGCGGAGAACTTGCATGTCCCCGTAGAAACTCTCCAGGCGCTCAACCTCAAGCATGGCGTTCCCCTCTTCTCCCGCCGAGGTAAACGTCCACCACGGTCGGATCTTGCGTTACTTGTTTGGGCGATCCGATGTAGAGAACTCGCCCATCGTTCAGAATCATCATGCGATCCGAGATGTTAATCAGGGTGTCGAGGAGGTGCTCTATGATGACGATGGTGATGTTCCAATCGCCGTTGATTTTCTGCACCAGGGCCTTGAAGTCCTCTATCTCGACCACCGAGAAGCCCGCCATCGGCTCGTCCAGCATAAGGAGCTTGCAGTCTGTCGCCAGAGCAGCGCCCACCATGACCAGCTTTGCGGTGTAAAGGTCGAGATTAGTGGCGGGGGCATCTGCCCGGGCGCTCAAGCCGAGGAAATCAAGTATCTCAGGGATGTGGTCCTCTCTCCCGGCGCCAAATATCGCTCCAACCCTGATGTTGTCGCGGATGCTCAGTGAACTGAAGCGAGTGGGGATCTGAAAGGTACGGCCTATGCCTCTCTGGCAGACCTGGTGCGCGCTCAGGCGGGTGATGTCCTGGCCCTGGAAGAGGATCTTCCCGGATGAAGGTTGATAGAGCCCGGCAACCACGTTGAAGAGCGTGGATTTGCCGGCGCCGTTGGGCCCTGCAATCCCGAAGATTTCGTTCTCCTCGACCTCGAAGCTCACGTCGGAGAGAGCGGCCAGTTGTCCGAAGCTCTTGGATAGCGCTTGTGTCTTGAGGAACACGACTGAACCTCGCCTGCGTCAAGGCCCTCTGGGAGTGAGGGCGATCCTCCTGGCCTCACTTCCAGAGGTGAAAGGTGTCGAAAAGCGTCCTACTGCGGGATCCACGGTGGAATCTGGTAGTCCCACTCTTTCTGGTTCGCCGGCCACGTAATCCGGCTCTCGCCATCCCAAATCTGGTGCCAGACGACGGGCGCGAGGTCATCGCCCACCACGGCGGACTGGTCGTCGTCGGTGAACTGGTAGTTGGCGCATAGCCCCTCGTGGTAGATGTTGCGGATATTATCGGCGATTTCCTCGTAGCAGTCCACGCACCCGGCCTGTTCGACGGCCTTCGCCCAGATGTCGAAGCCGTCGCGCGTGGCATAGGCGTAGACCCCTTTCGGCTCTTCGTCATACTCATCAATCCAACGCTGGGTGTATTCCCCAACCCCCTTGCCCCAGGGAGCCACGTCGGTCACCCAAATCAGGCCCTCCGCGGACTCGCCGGCCAACTCCAGGAACTCAGGGATGGCTGGTGTGTACTGCATGAACACCAGCGCTTCAAATCCCGCGTCCCCGAAGTGCTCGCGGAGTTGAATCATGAAGCGGGCCGCGTCGCTGGGGTCGAGGTTCCAGAAGGTGATGTAGGAGGGTTCCGTTTCCTCAATCTTGGAGAGGATGGGACCCCACTCCACTACCCCGAACTGGGTCACCTCGTCAACGACCACCTCATAGCCCTGTGGCGTAATCCTGTCGCGGAACTCGTCCGCCGCCATGATGTTGTACGCGTAGTCCACCTTGACGATGGCGACTTTCTTGTTCGGTGGCGTCCATCCCATCTCTGCCGGGATTTCAAAGAGCTTGGTGGAGGCGTCGATGCCGTAGGCCACCTCGTTGGCGCAGTACTGGAACACGTTCCAGTAGTCAGGGTTCTCCGCGACTGGTTGCGTCGAGAGGCTCATTGCATTGCAGTGGAGATAGGGCACATCATAGGCGCCGAACACGTGCGTATCCACGCCTCCGTCGTCGTAGCCTGTGATGATGGCATGCACATCCTCTCCGATTAACCGCTCACCGGCGGCCTTAATCTTCTCCGCTTCCAGCCCACCCACATCGGCCACGACCAGCCTCACCGGCCTTCCGAGAAGCCCTCCCTCGGCGTTTATCTCCTCAATCGCCATGTCGAGGGCCATCTTCATCAGCTCACCATCGCTGGCGTAAGGCCCGGTAATCGGTATGGGCGCGCCGATAAGGATTTCCTCCTCCTCCTTGGCGCAGCCTGTCACAAGCATGAGCAAGATGACCGCGCTGAGGGTGAACACGAAGAGCCGTTGGGTCGTCTGCTTATTCATCTTTCTATCCTCCCTGGGTCTCGCGACCCCACCTGACGGCACGTATGCGCGTTCGACTGGCTCGAGTTACCCCATAATCACCTCCTCTGCGGTTTTCCGGGTCCCTCCCTGCTCACGGGCGCACGGTTGATGGAAAGGTAGTAAGCGGCTTCTCCCCCCGCCCAGGGCGGCCCCCACTGGCGGGTGTCGTCGCCGAGACCTGGCCTCTCGACCTTGATAACCTCGGCCCCCAGGTCGGCCAGCATCATGGTGGCATAAGGCCCTGCCAGAACCCGCGAGAGGTCCAGTACCAGCAGACCGGACAGTGGAGGGGCGCCACCTGCTTCGCTCATGAGGCCAGTGCCTGTCCGAAGATTTCGAGCGCCTGGTCGATTTGCTCCGCGCTGACCACCAGCGGGGGTATCCAGCGGATAGTGTTATCGTAGGCACCGCAGGTGAGCAGGAATAGTCCTGCCTCCAGGCAACGCTGCTGCACAGCTTTGGCAGTGGGCTTGTCAGGCTCGCCCTCGGCGGTGGTGAACTCGGTCGCGACCATCAGCCCCAGCCCGCGTACATCGCCGATGACGGGGTGTTGTGCCTGTAGCCTGCGCAGGCCGTCCATCAGTCGTGTGCCCATGCGGGCTGCGTTATCGACCAATCCCTCCTTGCAGATGGCCTGCACGGTAGCCACGGCGGCGGCACAGCAGACGGCATTGCCGCCATAGGTGCCGCCGTGCGAGCCGGGGACCCACCGCGCCATCAATTCCCGCCGTGCAGCGATGCCGCTGATGGGAAAGCCTGACCCCAGTCCCTTGGCCATCACCATGATGTCGGGAGTGACGTCGAAGTGCTCCACGGCGAAGAACCTGCCGGTGCGCCCGAAGCCAGACTGAACCTCGTCGGCGATGAGCAGGATATCGTGTTCGTCGCAGATTTTGCGCACACCCGGCAAGAATGAGGGCGGCGGCGGGACGTAGCCACCCTCTCCTAGCATAGGCTCGACGAGGATGGCTGCCGTCTCGGAGGGGTCAGTCTGGGTCACCAGCAGGTGGCGCAACTGTTTGAGACACCACTGGCTGGTCTGCTCTGGCTCCCAGCCGTAGTAGTAGGCATAGGGATAGGGTGCGACGAACGCCCCGGGCATCAACGGCTGGTAGCGCAGGCGGTAGATCGTCTTGGAAGTGGTGAGGGACATCGCGGCGACGGTGCGACCGTGAAAGCTGCCCTGGAAGACGATGATGTTGGGTTTGCCCGTGGTCTGGCGAGCCAGCTTTATGGAGGCCTCGACTGCCTCCGCCCCGCTGTTGCTGAAGAAGAAGGTGTCCAGCTCTGCGGGCGCTACCGACTTGAGCGCCGAAACCAAGTCGAAGATAGGCTGGTGGTGGTAACGTTGATCTGGGCGTGGATCACTTTCGCGATTTGAGCCTGCGCGGCGGCCACCACTTTAGGGTGACAGTGGCCGGTGTTGGTCACGCCGATGCCAGAGGTAAAGTCCAGATAGCGCTGGCCGTCTGATGTATAGACATATACGCCTTCGGCGCGTTCGACGACCACGTCGGACAGGTGCGTCCACACCGGCGAGACGAGTTCCATGGGATTGTCTGTCATTGCTCGAGGTCACCTTCTTTGTGTTGCGTATCGCGTCCCAGGTCCGTATCTCCGGCGGAAGGCGGTGTTACCGCTTCAACGTCCGCACCACGTCCTCTATCACGTTCAGCGTCTCGTCAATGTCGGCGTCGGAGTGGGAGTAGGAGAGGAACAAGGGCTCGCGTGGGTCCTCATCGAACAGAATGCCGCGTTCCAGGGCTGCGGTGGCGATTTGCCTGTAGTATGCCTGGTCGCTCGCGGCCCAGTCTCGTTGGCCCGTCAGCCTCTCTACGCCAAAGTTAAGGGCAAACATGGAGGGGTGGCCGGTGACCAGCAAAGGCATATCCGTTCCCTCGAAGATGTCCTTGAGTCCGGCCTGGAGCCTTCGCCCCCGATCGGCAACGGTCTCCAGGATAGGCTGCTCCTGTAGCAGGGACAGGGTAGCGTCGGCTGCAGCCACCCCCACCAGATTGCCGGTGTAGGTGCCGCCATGAGCCACCCCCTGGCCCACGATGTCCATCACCTCGCGTCTGCCGCCGAAGGCAGCAATGGGGTAGCCGTTGCCCATCGACTTGGCGTAGGTAGCCATATCGGGAGTCACTTTATACAGCTCCTGTCCGCCACCCCGCGCCACCCGGAAGCCGGTCTTCACCTCGTCGAAGATGAGGATGATGCCATACTGGTCGCATTGGGAGCGCAGGAACTCCAGCCAGCCAGGCAGCGGCTCGATGGCAGCGCAGTTACCCATGATGGGCTCGACGATGATGGCTGCCACGTCGTCCCAGGTCCGACGCAGCGTGGTTGCCAGGATTTCAAGGTCGTTATAAGGGAGGGTGATCACCAGATCGTGAATGCATCTGGGAATGCCGGAGGAGGCCGGAATTGGGACCGGGCTGTGCCGACTCCCGTAGTCCCCCACGTAGGCGTAGGTCGAGAACAGCATGTAGTCGTACATGCCGTGGTACTGACCCTCGAACTTGATGATCTTCTCCCGGCCGGTGTAGGCGCGGGCCACTCGCAGGGCGTGCATGGTGGCCTCGGTACCTGTGTTGGCCAGTCGCACCTTCTCAACTGCGGGGCACATCGCGACCATTTTTTCGGCCACACTGATTTCGAGGAGGTTGGTGAAGGCGTAGACCACGCCGTTGTGGGTGGCCTCGCGCACCTTCTCATCCACCTCCTCGTAGGCATGACCCAGAATCATCGGACCGAATCCCAGCCGGTAATCAATATAGCGGGCACCATCTGCATCCCACATGTATGGGCCTTCGGCTCGCTCTATGATGAGCGTCTCTTCATCACCCCAGTAGCGGAAGTTGGAGTTGACACCCAGGGGCATCACCCTGGCCGCTCTACGCCACAAAGACTGGCATGCTTCGCGACTGGCAGTCATCGTTTCTCCCTCCACAGTTGAACTGACTGTTGTTGAATGGGTCGGTCGGTCCCTGTGCCGCGCCGATAGGCGATGTTCTCGGTCACCGCCAGGTATTGCTCCACGTTGCCGAAGTGCACGCCGAGGTCGTGGATGCCCTCCTGGGCCATCAGCATCGCCAGCCCAAGCACGTTGCCGGTGGAGATGGTGTCCAGCCCCAGGTTGTCGCACAGCCGGTTGAAGGCAGTTGGCCGATCCCCAAGCGCGACTCAGTTCATTCGCTGTCCTGCTTTCCCTCTCCAAACGAATCAGGAATGTGCCAGTCATAAACGTCCTTCAGCTTCTCCGGCAACAGGATGGTGCTGGTCTTCCTCACCCCAGGCATGTCGGCGACGACCTCGGCCACAAACCTATATAAGTCTTCCGTGCTAGGAGCACAGACCTGAATGCTGAGGTCCCTGTCACCTGTCGAGAACGCAGCGTAGCTCACCCACTCATGCGCTGCTAACGCCCGGCCCACCTCCCGCACGTACCCTGATTCAATCTCCATGAAGATATCCGCCATAACAGCGAACCCCAATGCTTTGGGGTTCACGATGGCGCTGACCTGGATTATGCCCTCCTGAATCAACCGGTCAATGCGATAGCGGACGACCCGCCCAGAGACATTGCCAATACGGCGCGCTATCTCCGCGTTGGACATTCGCCCGTCTTCCAGGAGTAGTCTCACTATCGCCCTGTCGATTTCATCTATTCTAGTTTTGCGATTCACGGTTTGCCACAAGGAGATGTATGTTCTTACCAATTAGTTTCCCATATTTGTCGAATCAAGTCAATATCTTGGCACAAGCTTGTCCTTTTTGGACAAGATTGGCTTCCACCATCGCGGTAAAAAGGTGGCTCAATTGCCTACCCAGCTGATCTTCCAGCCGCCTTACTCGCAGAACTGAACCCGGCTGAGCGGATTCACGCCCAACAAGGGGTTTGAACGCCGGGTGTGAATTGGACAATTTACCATGAGAGCAAATCCGCGAAAGCCAGAGCCGGGCGGTCAAGATGCAGGTTGAGCCAGATACAGAAGTTGTGCAGGGCGACCTTGGCCGCCAGGCGGGTCAGGAAACCAGAAGGGCAATTGTTGGGGCCGAACCTCCGATAATACTATTTACTGGAAGAACAACCTGTGCTATCCTTCCGGTAATCCGAAACCACGCCCCGCATAACGGGGCGAATTCACTTCTGATAACAAGGAGAACATCCCGTGGCCCGCTCATTTAGCACCCCGGAGGAGGCTCTGGGAGCCTACGAGAGCTGGTTGAAGCGCCAGCCCCTGTCGGCCAACACGCGTCGCACGTACCGTGTCCGGGTCAGCCAGTACTGCGACTACCTGTCCGCCAGGCCGCCCAAGTACGGCGACCCGCTGGGCGATCCGCACGCCCGCGACTACGCGGTGCGCGACTACAAGACCCACCTGAAGCGGAAACGGCGGGCAAGGCCCACCACGGTAAATCTGGCGCTGGCCGCCATCGACCACTTCTACCGCTTCCTGGGGCTGGGCGACGCCGACGTGCGCCGGGAAGAGCTGCCCCAGCAGGCCCCACGTGGGCTGGAGCCGGAGGAGCAGGTTGCTTTCTTGCGTGCGGCGGAGCGCTGCCCTTCGACGCGCGACCGGGCCATTGCCACTTTGCTCTTCTACACCGGCCTGCGTCTCGGAGAGTGCGCGGGCCTGGACGTGAACGACGTGCGCATCTCGGCGCGCAAAGGGGTAATCACCGTCCGCTCCGGCAAGGGCGACACCTATCGCGAGGTGCCGCTCAACGCGCAGGCCCGGGCGGCGCTCGACGCATGGTTGGCAGAACGTGGCGACAGGTACCCGGCCACCGATGAGCCGGCACTTTTCGTCAACCGTTGGGGGCGTCGTCTCTCGGCTCGCTCTATCAGCACAGTCATCCGCAAGCTGGGCCAAGAGGCCGGGTTGACGCTGTCTCCCCACGTTCTCCGCCACACGTGCTTCACCAACCTGGTGCGCAAGGGCCACGACCTCGTGCTGGTGGCTGAGATCGCCGGGCACAAGCGCCTGGAGACCACCCGCCGCTACAGCTTACCGTCCGAGGCAGACCGGGCCGCGGCCATGGAAGACATCCAGGTCGAGTACTGATGCCGGTCAGCATCCTGTCGGCAGCCGAGCGCGACCGGCTGCGCCGCTTCCCGGATGCCATCCCGCCCGAAGACCTCAGCACCTATTTCACGCTGTCCGAATCCGATCTAGAGGAAGTCAGCAAGCACAGGGGGGATAGCAATCGCATAGGCTTTGCCCTTCAGATCTGCGCGCTGCGCTACCTGGGCTTCTGCCCGAACCCACAGGATTTGAGGGCGGCCCCTGTGGAAGCTACCGTCTACGTCGCCAGGCAGATCGGGGCTGCGCCCGAGACCCTGTCCGGCTATGGACAGCGGGCGCGAACCTGGAGAGATCACTACCTCGAGGTTCAGACCTACCTCGGATTTCGGCGGGCAACTCGTGAAGATCGGCAAAGGTTGTCGCCCTGGTTGCTGGAGCGGGCGCTGGAGCACGACCGTCCCACACTGCTGCTCCAGATGCTGAGCGAGAGGCTGTATGCTGAAAAGATCGTTCGGCCTGGCGTCACGCGCCTGGAGCGCCTGGTGGCGAGCACCCGCCAGCGTGCCCAGCAGGAGACCTTCCGCCGTCTTGGACGCGTCCTATCGCCCGAGGAAATGGCCACCCTCGACAGTCTCCTCGCCCCTGATGAGCAAACGGGCCGGATCCCGCTCACCTGGCTGCGGCGCGGTGCCACGGCCAACAGCCCGCGCGCCATCCTGGCCTCGCTGGAGAAGCTGGCCTTCGTGCGGGAGTGGGATGTCGAGACCTGGGATCTGAGTAACCTCAACCCCAACCGGTTGAAACTGCTGTCCCAGATCGGGCGCCGATCGACGGCTCAGGCCCTGGGCCGTACTGCTGCGCAAAGACGCTACCCGATCCTGGCCGCTTTCCTGTGGCGGTCGCATGAAGACTTGATTGACGAGGTCATCGATCAGTGCGATCGCTGTCTGGCGGAGGCATACGGGCGCGCCAGGCGCGACCTGGAGGACTTCCGAAAGCGGATGGCGCGGGCGACGAACCAGACGCTCCACCTGTTCCAGAAGGTCGGGAGCATCCTGCTCGACCCGGAGGTGCCGGACGGAGAGGTGCGCTCCGCCGTGTACGCCTACGTCTCACCGGGGCAGCTCCAGGCGGCCCTGGAAGAGAGCGAGCGCATCATCCGCCCGCCCGATGATAGCTACCTCGACTTCCTGGAGCGGCGCTACACTTACGTGCGCCGGTTCGCGCCCTCCTTTCTGGAAGCGCTCGCCTTCCGCGCCAATCGCCCGGACGACCCGCTGCTGGCGGCGGTGCACCTGCTGCGCGACCTCAACCGCAGGCGGAAGCGCCTCGTTCCCGAGGAGGCGCCCCTGGCCTTCGTGCCCGTCCGCTGGCGGCCCTACGTCGTCAGGGCGGACGGGACGCTTGATCGCCACTACTACGAGTTGTGCGTGTTGTGGGGGCTACGCGGCGCGCTGCGAGCGGGAGACATCTGGGTAGAAGGCAGCCGCCGCTACGCCGACCCCGAAACCTATCTCATCCCAGCGGACCGCTGGCCAGCGCTCCGCCCCGAGGTGGGCCGCCTAGTGGGGACGCCCGCCGATGGCGCGCAACGCCTCCGGGAGTGCCAGGCTGAGCTCGAGGAACAACTGGCCCGGCTGGACGAGGAGCTCCCCCACAACGAGCACGTCCGCGTCCTGGATGGTCGGGTCGTGCTCTCACCGCTGGTCGCCGTCGAGGTGCCGGAGAGCAGCCAGCGTCTCCAGGCGCTCGTCACAGAGCGCATGCCGCACATCGAACTGGCCGACCTGCTGATCGAGGTCGACGGCTGGACTAACTTCAGCCGCCACTTCCAACATGCGGCGGGCAGCACCACGCGGACGGAGGACCTGCGCCTCAACCTGTACGCCACCGTCCTGGCCCAGGCCTGCAACCTCGGCCTGTCGACCATGGCCGAACTGGCGGGCCTCCCCGCCCACCGGCTGGTCTGGTATGCCAACTGGTACGTCCGCGAGGAGACCCTGCGGGCAGCGACAAACGAGATCGTCAACTTCCAGTACCACCAGCCCCTCAGCCAGCACTGGGGCGGCGGCACGCTGTCTTCGTCAGATGGCCAGCGCTTCCCGGTGTCGGTGCAGACGCGCATGGCTACCGCGCTACCACGTTACTTCGGGTACGGGCGCGGCCTGACCTTCTACACCTGGACCTCCGACCAGTTCTCCCAGTATGGCACCAGGGTTATCCCCGCTACCGTGCGCGACGCCACCTACGTGCTCGACGAGATCCTCGACAACGAGACCGAGCTGCCCATCGTCGAACACACGACCGACACCACCGGCTACACCGAGCTGGTCTTTGGCTTGTTCGATCTACTGGGTATGCAGTTCGCCCCGCGCATCCGTGACCTGGGCGAACAGCGCCTATACCGCATGGACCGCACGATCCGTTACCGTCACCTGGAGCCGCTGCTACGCAGGTCCATCAACCAGGACCGCATCCTCGACCGCTGGGATGACCTGCTGCGCATCGCCGGCTCGCTCAAACTGGGCTGGGTGACCGCCTCGCTGCTGATCGGCAAGCTGCAAGCCTTCCCCCGCCAGAACGCCCTCGCTCGCGCGCTCCAGGAGTACGGGCGGCTACCCAAGACCCTCTTCATCCTGCGCTACCTGCGCAGCGAGGCTTACCGGCGACAGATTGGTATTCAGCTCAACAAGGGGGAGGCGTTACACGCCCTGCGGCGTTTCCTCTTCTTCGCCAACCATGGCCGCATCCGGCGCAAACAACCGGACGAGCAGATGAACCAGGCCGGCTGTCTTAACCTGGTGACCAACGCCGTGGTGGCCTGGAACACCGTTTACATGGGCGAGGTCATCCGGCGGCTTGAGGCGGAGGGCCATCCCATTCAGGAGGGGGATTTGGAACATCTCTCACCGGCCCGCTACGAGCACGTCAATCCCTACGGCAAGTATCACTTCGACATTGAGGCAGGTTTGAACCGCCATGGCCTGCGCCCGCTACGGCAGCCCGGCGGCCCTTAGCGGCCATTTTGGTTCGGTTACTATAAAAAGCCCGCCTTGAACGCCGAGGCGGCCCGCTGGGCGGCGATGGGCGAGTTCTACACCGCGCAGGCCGAGGCCCGCCGTCTGGCCGACGAGGCGATGGCGGCCCGCTGGGCGGCCAAGGGCGAGTTCTACGCGGCGCAGGCCGAAGCGCAGGCCGCAGCCCGGCAGCGCGCCTGGGATGCCTCCGCGAACTACTACAGCGCGATGGGTGAGTTCTACACCGCGCAGGCCGAGGCCCAGGTCGAAGCCCGCCGTCTGGCCGACGAGGCGCTGGCAGCCCGTTGGATGGCCAGGAGCGAGTTCTACGACCCGCAGTTCAAGGTCCGGCAGCGCGCCTGGGATGCCTCCGCGACCTACTACACCGCGATGGGTGCGTTCTACAACGCGCAGGCCGAGGCCCAGGTCGAGGCCCGCCGTCTGGCCGACCAGGCGACGGCAGCCCGCTGGATGGCCAGGGGCGAGTTCTACGACCCGCAGTTCAAGGTCCGGCAGCGCGCCTGGGATGCCTCCGCGACCTACTACACCGCAATGGCCGATTTCTACAGCAAGTGAGTGCAGACCATGCAGACTGGGGACGAGCCGCAGCGGGCACTGCTCACTGCGGCTCGCTGCATTTGCGGGCGAGTGTCCGCGCTCCCCTACCCCACCGGCACCTTTGGATTTGCTGCCGCTCAAGACCGTTCTATACTGGAGGTGAAAGCCCAGTACAGTGATCGGAGAGTAGCATGGGGAAACGCATCAGGAAATTTGGTCCGCGGAGTCTTGCACAAGCGCGTAGATACGTGAACGAACATCCAAAGGGACAGCTAGTGATCTTGCGTGGCCCAGATCGGCGCTATTGGGTGTGCAACAAAGGAATAGGTCGGCATTTGGAACAGCGGGGCATGGAGACCATATCCACCCTGGAGAATGGTTAGATACTGAACTCTCGCCAATTCGTCCAAAAAACGCGAGACTCTAGAACGGCATTGGAAAAGGTGTCGGGTGGCTAGAAACTCTCTTGGCTACCCGACACCTTTGATGGACGAAGGGACTGCACTGTAGATTGGCGGATCAGCAATGTTCGTTCACATCTGGTCAGGTAGGCTCAGCAGCGAGGGCCGATGGATTGAAGCCCTTGGCGATCAGCCATACTGAGACCGCTATTTCGCCGACGGGAATAGGTCCGGCAAAAATGAGTTCCAAACCCAGACCCGACATTCCAGCAAACACGTCAAGATTGACCAGCACCGAACCAGTCAACAAGACTAATGCAGCCACAACACCCCAGCCCGATATCAATCGTGGAACGAGTTTTGACTGGTACAATACGTAGTTGAACATCAGGGATCCCAAGCTAAAAACGATAAGATAGACCATTCCTTGTGTCCCGGCCCAATGATTCAATGACTGTATTGCGCTGCCTACGGTTTGAAACAATGACGCATCCGCCCCAGCAGCATTCAAGTAGGCCTGACTTAAGCTGACCAGCGATAGCTTGCTGACATAGCTAACGCTCAAGACGGCAGCCTCAAACACCCTGAAGGCGACATACCCTAGAGCCAGGGGTTCATTGTGTTGCCTCAAGACGGGAAACAAGAACACTGAAAGCAGAACGACTGCAGGAACACCTACGAACTCTAGCAGTATGCCAATTATCACAACCACTCTATTTGGATAAGCCTCATCGAGGTAATCTGGAGAATCAATAACAGGTCTGTAGAGAGCTTCTCCCGCAAAAAGCACAACGATCGCCAATATAAACAATACCCCCACGATGACTGCGTTCTTTCTGTAGGTATTCATCGTTTCTGTTCTCCTTGGTCCAAGTCGGCCCGTATCTATCCTCCTACCCCACCGTTCGTTCAGGACGCGCCGCCGTCCAGGGCGGCAGGCGGGTCCGCATCCTGGCGGGCGTCTGCTTGTGCGGAAGCGTCCTGACCCCACCGGCGCTGCTGCCGGGCTCTATCGACGACCAGCCAGGTGCCGAAGACCAGCACGACCAGCCACAGGGGGACCGTCAGCCCGGTGGGGCTGTGCAGCCCGGACAGGACCAGGCTGCCCCCCAGCAGCGTGCGCCCGCCCGATGGGCGCTCGAAATCGGGCGAGAGGAGCCGCACCAGCGTCTCCAACAAGATGATCGCGCCCGCGCCGGTCCACACCCAGTCCCAGGGAGTCGCCTCGCCCACCTGGGGCATCCAGCCGAATGCCCAGACGGCGAACACCGCCAGCCCCCAGGCGAGCATCGCCGTCGAAATCACCCGGTTCAGCGGGTCGTCAAAGTAGCCCCCGTGCCAGCTAACCTGCTCCCTCCGGTCCCAAAAACTGCGAGGTGGTTCCATCCCAGAACTCTCCCCTGGAGCGCTGCCAGAGCGTAGTGTAGGGTCGTTTTGAGCGAAGCACAATCTGGCGCAGCCTGCGGAGGGACTGGCCGGGCGCGAAACCAATATAGAACAAATTTTCAGTCGCGGGACCCCATCCCAGTGGGGTCTATAAGCTGTGGGCAGGGGCTTCAATACCACACTGGCAGGAAGCTAAGGGAGGAAAACGGCGAGCAGCGCCCCCCTACCCTGGCGGGTTTTTAGGTGGCAGAAAATCACCACCCGGCACGACAGGCAGCGGCAAAAATCGTCAGTTCATGGCAGGCCACATCTCCCAGAACTGGCCCCACCGCCTGCGCTTGACCCACAGGTAGACCTCCCTCTCTGGATGCTGCCTGCGGACCTTGCCCAGGGCTTTGGCGTCGAAAAAGTACTGGCGGCGGCCATAGGCCCTCGGCGGGATAGCAAGAGCGTGACGCACCGCCCGGTGTACTTTTCGACTCATGCCCTTACGGGCCTGGTTGCCGTACGCGGCATAGGTATTGGGGCGCTGCCACAGCAGGCAGCGCTCGCCGTTGAGGGTGGTGACCGTGGCCCCCTCCGCGCTGGGGAGCGCGTCCTGGTCGTAGAAAGGGTCAGGTTCCAGCGAGAAGGCCGACAGGCTGAGGGCGACGTAGTTGTGGGTCACCACGATGCGCGTTCCGGCGGCCTGGCAGCGGGCGCGCAAGGTGGTCCGCGAGCGGCCCCACAGCCGCTCCATCGTCGCCCAGTCGATGCGGACCTGGTTGTCCTTGCGGCCCGCGATCCACACCTGCAAAAGCGTGGCCCGCCACTGGGCCAGCCCCCCGCCAAGCTGCGCGCGCCTCACCCACACGCCCCGGCCCGGGCAGCGATCCGCATCGGGGATGCCCATCTGTTGGGCGCTGCGGGCGACGTGGATGGCGACGGCTTTCAGGCCCGCCAGGGCGATGGTGCGGCGCTCGCGCCCGTGGCGGCGATCCAACTGCCACCACACCCCGTCCCCCTGGCGCAGCAGCTTGCGCAGGCTCTGCTGGCTGGGGGCCACCCCCAGGCTGACCAGCCACTTCCTCAGGTAAGGGGCATCCGGCAGCCAGCCGCGCCCGTCGTCGAGCAGGCGCAAACCATACCAGATGCGCAGCAACCGGTCCTCGCCGGTAGCGTCGGCCAGCCTGGCCAGCTCGCCGTGAATTTTGATCTTTTTGGAGGCGGAAAACGGCAATACAGACACGTCGCCTGCCCTATTCTGGTGGCGACGTGACGCCAGTATCTAGGGCTTAGGCTTCGTATCCGGGTGGCGGGTTGACAAGCTCTTGAGGTTGACCTATACTCACTTTGTCCGTTACTGAGTTTGTAGGCTTACACACACGTCGCCTGGTGTTGCGCGTGGTCAACGCTCAGTAGAGCTTGTGAGAGCTTGTCTACCTGCCTACACCCGGATACGTCGCCGAAACTCAGTACGAGCAGTCTGCGTCGCCGATATTCGGTGATGTAGGCTGTCTTTTTATGTCGCTATCTTTACATCATCTGATCCACGTCTGATCCACAGTCGGTAGACGACAAAACCCGCCGGACGCGGGTTGGCTTTTTTTCAGCATTTCGGCTAAAATCGCCTCGTGCTGGATAGAAGGCCACTCTATCCGGTAGCCCTGCGCCTCCAAGTTTGGTCTTGGGGGCCGGACTCAGCCCCGCTTTCCGGGGCTATTTTCTTTCCTGTTAAAGAACGGCTTAAATGTAGTACAGATTTGGTTAGGTGTCAAATCGGGTTGAGGGCGTGGGGCTTCCTCACGCTCCAGGAACCGTTTCTTCCCGGCTGGCCGCGCTGCGCGTCCCCCGTTAAGGTTGACATCACGACACTTTTGGGAAACAGGTTTGAATTGCTCAGAGTCTGTTCATTGCGGCAAGGGCGAACCCTCACGCTTCGCTCAGGACAGGTGGCCGTTCGCCCCTACTCTCAACGCGTGTGGTCTGATGTAGCACTAGGGCGATTGCTGCCAGGCGTCGTGCCGTTCGGCGTACAGGTGGTGGAGCATGTTGACGCGGGCCTTCTCGTAGCGGTTGGCGAACGACATCGGCTCGCCAGCCAGCCCGCCGCTCAAGGCTTGCGCCACAGAAGTCTCGGCCTCGTCCAGGGACAGCGGTTTCGAGCCGGTGTCCTCAAGCACCTCCAGAACTTCAGTCTCGGCCTCCGCCGGAAGCTCCAGCGGTTTGCCGTCTTCGTCGAATCCGACCACGAGCAGCTCGTCCCAGACCGGATCGTCCTCCAGGCGCTTCATCTCGGTGGCTCCCTCGCGGGTCAGCCACCAAGCCAGACGGTCAAAGACCATGAACGGATTGCCAAGCTCCCGGTTGCCAAGTACGGCCAGACAAATCTCGACGGACTTCTCCACGATAATCCTCCTTCAAACAAGCTATCCTCGTGTCCATTCCTTCGCCAATCCAACGTCCCAAGACTTCGCAGCAGATACAGACCACTATAGATACGCTTCCACGTCGCTGGGCCGCAGCAGCGTCGTCACGCTGCGGTCCGACCGGGTAATCATGAACAACCACCCCCCTGGGGTCTCGTAGGCGGAGCCTATCGCGCCATGGCCAGTCTGCAAAGCCTGGTCGTTGGCCGCCTGAACCTCGTCCCTGACGCGGCCCCAGTCGCCGGACAGGTGGCGGTGGAGATAGGCCTCGTAGTCTACGTGCAACGCCAGCGCGTGCTGCGTGATCCGCAGCTCTCCAGGCTCGAAGGCGGAGTCTACAAAGTGCTTCGGAATGGCTTTATACACCACGGTCAATTCCTGCGTTCCTTTCACTCTACAATTACGGTGATTACTTGTGACACTGAGCAATAAGGGCTATGGAACCCAACTAACCTCGCGGCTCAGGTCAGACGCCGCGACCAGCGGCCAACCTGACTGCCCGGCCCGTGCCAGCCTACCGGTCCAGGTATGGAGCCAGGCGGCGGATGCGCTTCCGCTCTTTGGCGTTCTCGACTTCGTGCATGCGCTGGTACTGCCGCTTGGCGCGCTTCGACTTGCGGCGGCGCAGGTGGCTCTGGCCGCCCTTGGTCCGCATGACCTTGCCCGAACCGGTCTTGCGAAAACGCTTGGCAGTCGCCTTGTGGGTCTTCAGCTTGTACTTCTTGCCCTTCTTCTTCTTGCCCATAACCCTCCTCCTGTGGCCTGGCTTCTCTGTCTGCGGGCGGCTGCGGGCGATCAGGCTACCTCCGCCTCGACCAGCCTGCTTTTGATGGCGTGGCTGACCGTCTGGTTCAGGTGACGGGTGGCCTCGTCCACGTCCAGGTCAAGTTGGAGCGCGAGCACACCGGTCAGCAAATCCTGTGCCTCGGCCTTGAGCTGTGCATCCCCATCAGACAACTTGGACTCCCGCCCACGCCAGGCCAGGTCGCGCAGCGCCTCGGCCACCAGCGTGACGTCGCCGCTGTGCACCTTTTCGGCCAGACGAGGCTTGCGCACCTGATAGTCCGCCGACAGCTCTTGCGGCTGGTCAAGCAGCACGGACATAATCGGTTGGATATCGCCCGGCACCGGCAGCAAACCCGCTTCCTGCACCTGATCGGCGGGCAGGAAAAGCGTCCCTCTGCCGCTGACCAACTCGATGCGATGGTACTGGCGTTCGCCGTCATTCACCTGCCGCGTTTGCGTATCTTGCACCACACCTGCCCCGTGAGTGGGATGAACGACTGCGTCACCCTTCTTCAACATCGTTTTCCTCTCCCTCTGTGAGTTCGGCGTCCGCCTGGGGGTCAGACTCAGCCAGCGGTCCCTGCTGCTCGGCGTCGTCAGAGACACCCTCGCCTTTGGCTTCCGCTGCTTCTGCCGCGGCACGCGCTTCCATCCACTCCGCCTGCTCCTCGGATGACACGGCGTCCGCCTGGGGGTCAGACTCAACCAGCGGCCCCTGCTGCTCAGTGTCCTCAGAGACGCTCTCGCCTTTGGCTTCCGCTTCTTCTGCCGCGGCACGCGCTTCCATCCACTCCGCCTGCTCCTCGGATGACACGGCGTCCATGCTCAGGGCGATTCGCTCCCGGCCTGGATCGACGTCCAGGATGCGCACCAGGACTTCGTCGCCTCTGCGCACCAGATCGCCCGGCTGCGCCGCGCCGAGAGACGACATCCGGCTCGCGTGCACCAGACCCTCCAGGCCGCTGGGCAGCGCCACGAAGACTCCGAAGTCCACCACGTTGCTCACGGTACCGGTCGCCAGGGTGCCAATCGGGTAGTCCAGCTCCACCAGGTCCCACGGATTGGGCAGCACAGCTTTGCGGCTGAGGCTGATTCGCTCTTGCTCCAGGTCCACGCTCTTGACCTGCACCTCCACCTCGTCGCCTGCCGACAGCACGTCGCGCGGGTGCGCCACCCGCTTCCAGTCCAGCTCGGAAACGTGGATGAGCCCGTCGACCCCGCCAACGTCGACGAAAGCGCCGTAGTGTTTCAGGCCCACCACCCGGCCCACCAGCACCTGGCCCGCTTCCAGTTCTTCCATGCGCGCGCGGCGATTCTCCCGTTGGGCCGCCCGCTCGGACATGACGAGGCGATCCCGCCGTCGTTCCACCTCGATCACTTTGAGGGTGAGGGTCTGCCCGACCAGGCGTTCCTTTGCCTCCTGGCGCTCCTCCGCTGAGGCGGCGAAGGACGTGCTCGTCAGGTGCGATTGCGGCACGAAGCCCCGCAGTCGCCCGAACCCTACCAGCAGGCCGCCTTTGTTGGCGCTGGTCACCTCGGCCTCGACGACCTCGCCGCTCTGCACCAGGGCGTCGGCTCGGACCCAGTCCTCGTGCTCCAGGGCCTTGTTGATCGAGACGATGAGGTCGCCGCCCCTGCTGTAGGGCCGCAGGACGTAGACCATCACCTCGGCGCCGGGTTCAAGCCGCTCCAGCGTGGCCTCGTCCAGCCGGTCCAGGTCCTTGCGGGGCACGAAGGCATCTCGCTTCAGGCCCACGTCGACGATCACGGTGTCCTCGTTGACTCTGAGCAGCACCCCAGACAATATCTGGCCGTACTGGGGGCTTTTGTAGTCATACTCATCCAACAGCCCGGCGAAACCGGTGCTGCCGTTTCTTCCATCCTCCCCCATCCTTTCTGCGGACGATTGTGTCTCTACGTCCGTGCTCACCTCTAAAATGTCTGCCATGTAAATCGTTTGTCCTCTCGCTTGACCGACTCCTATCCCAAACGTTGCCACTGAACGGCACCGGACAACAAAAGACCGCTTGCCGTGCCTGGACCCATTCGTCACACGAAGCGGTTTCCGGTCAGCCGATGTCTCGCCGCGAGACACCTGCACCATATATAGCTTGAAGATCCGTTGAAAAATCCAGCTATAGATGCTGTATACCCGACCCCTGGTCAGGTAGCCACACCTCCACTGTCACGTGCGCCTCCGTAGAGCCGGCTGCGGGTTGGCGCACAGAGCCCAGATAATGGGATTTCCTTTGTCCTCTCTACTATACAGGGTGAAGGTCCAGAGGTCAAATACAGCACGTCAGCAGACCCCCCTGCCCCAACCGCTAGACCACCCAGTCGTCCAGCTCCCCCTCGCGAAGCGCCAGCATGCCGGGAAAGACCAGTTCCTGAACCAGCCGCCCCATAACCTCCGGGGGTTGCTTCATGCCGTCCTTCACCCAACGCATGAAAACCATATAGACTGCCCCGGCCAGGAAATCTGTCACGTACTCGGCCAGCACGGGATTCATCGGCCTGGCAATAGCCAGCGCAATGCCGCTCGCGTATCGCTCTTTGAAGTTGCGTTGGAATCGTTTCATGATGAGATGATCGACCCCCGCCGAGCGGATGAGCCGGATCGTGTCGGCGTGTTCGCGCCACTCCTCAAAGAAACTGGTCGGGATGGCGGGGTCAGGCCTATACGGTCTATCCAGTTTTCTGACCACGTTTCTGTCGATCTTCGCGTCGATGGATTCGACAACGTCGTCGATGTGACTCAACAGCAGGTCATCTTTGGTTTCGAAATGGGCGTAGAAGGTGGGCCGGGCCACCTCCGCCCGCTCCGCGATCTCCGAAATGGTGATCTTGTGGTACGGCTTCTCCCTCATGAGGTCCAACAGCGCCGCTTGCAGCCAGCGCCGCGTGCGCAGCGAGCGCCGGTCAGTCGATTTATTCTCTAACATTTTCGACCTTTTGTAGCGTACCTGACAGTTAGCCGATATTGCCTATTGCCGCCCCCCGCCCTCAAATTATACAATACACCTGTATTGTAACTATCGCGTGTAGTGATTGTAGTCCTGGTGGACGATCTGTGCAAATCCGAGAAAAAGACAGACCCTCATGACGAGATTGACCGGTACACGGACCTGGAGCGACGACAAAGATGACGGCATCGCAGTCAAACGGAACGAGTAGGGCAAGTATTTCCCCCGGCGAGCATCTGGTAGACCTGCGCAACGTTTCCAAAGCCTACAAAACCGAAGCGGGCGATTTTCTGGCGCTCAAAAACATCGACCTGACCATCGGCCAGGGCGAATTCGTCGCCGTCGTTGGCAAGTCGGGCAGCGGAAAATCGACGCTGGTCAACATGGTCACGGGGATAGACCGCCCCACCCGGGGCGAGGTCATCGTGGCCGGGACGCCGATTCACCTCCTCGACGAAGGGCAGATGGCCCGCTGGCGAGGGCGCCACCAGGGCGTCGTCTTCCAGTTCTTCCAGCTCTTGCCCACGCTGACCGTGATCGAAAACATCACCCTGCCCATGTCGCTGGCCGGGATGTACACCCGGCGCGAGCGGCGCGAGCGGGCCATGCACCTGCTGGAACAGGTAGACATCGCGGATCAGGCCAACAAGCTGCCGTCCGCGATCTCCGGCGGCCAGCAGCAGCGGGTCGCCATCGCCCGCGCGCTGGCAAACGACCCGCCGATGGTCGTCGCCGACGAGCCAACCGGCAACCTCGACTCGTACACTGCCGAGCAGGTCTTCGGCCTCTTCGAGCGGCTCGCCGGGGCGGGCAAAACCTTCCTGATGGTGACGCACGACGAGGACCTCGCCCGCCGCGTCAGCCGCACCATCGAAATCACCGACGGCAAGATTGCCAGCCAATCGCTGGCCGTGGCGTAGAGGAAGTGACCATGTGGATCGATCCCCGCTGGCGCAAAGTCCTCCGCGATCTGTGGGACAACAAGAGCCGCACGCTGCTGGTGGTGCTGTCCATCGCGGTTGGCATCTTCGCTTTTGGCGGGCTCTTCACGGCGCGCGACATCGCCACCGCCGACCTCTCGCTGCAATTCGCGGCTATCACCCCCTCCAACATCACCATGAGCATCCCGGCTTTCGACGACGCCCTGGTGAACTGGATGAGCCGCCAGGAACACGTCGTCGCGGCCCAGGGACGGGCCGTGCAGGCTGTCACGCTGGTGGACGGGGACGAGACGTACCAACTGACGCTGTACGCGGTTGACGATTACGAAGCCATGCCGGTCAACCGCATCAGCCCGGAGGAGGGCCGCTGGCCCCCGGAAAGGGGCGAGATCCTGCTGGAGCGCCGTTCGGTCCCGTTCGCCAGCGCGGCGCCGGGCGAATCGGTGGTGATCGAGCTGCCGACCAGCGAGGAACGCTACGACCTGACGCTCGTCGGCTCGATTCACGACCTGGATGGGCGGCCGGCCACGCTCAGCGAGCAACTGACGGGCTACGTCACGTTCGACACGATGGCCGACCTCGGCCTCCCGCGCACGTACAACCAGCTTGAGATCGTGGTCGAAGACAGCATCGCCAACGCTCCCAAGGACACGGGCGAATCGCGAGTACGGCCCAGCCCCGGCGGCCCGGCGGTGGGCGGATCTGCTCCGGCTGAACTGGTCAGACTGTCCGACGACCTGCAAAGCAAACTGAGCCGCCGGGGCGTCGCCGTCGGGGCGGTGCAGGTCCGGCGCTCAGACGAGCATTGGGCCACCGATGTGGTGAATGCGATGATGACTATTCTGATTGGCATGGGCTCGTTTTCGCTCGTTCTGAGCGGTTTTCTGGTCATCAACACCATCTCCGGGTTGCTGGCCCAGCAGAAGCGCCAGATCGGGATGCTGAAAGTCGTCGGCTCGACCACCGGCCAGGTCACCGGCGTCTACATGGTCACGGTGGCGAGCTACGGTGTGCTGGCGCTGCTGGTGGCGCTCCCGCTGGGCCAGGGATTGGCCCGCGCCTTCCTCATCCTCGTCGTCAGCGTGCTGAATTTCGACATCCTGACTTTCCACCTGCCGTTCGGCATCTTCCTGATGGAAGTTGTGGTAGCGCTGTTCGTGCCGCTGCTGGCCGCGTTGTTTCCCATTTTGAACGCCGCGCGGATGACCGCAGCCGCGGCCATCAGCGATTACGTCATCAGACCGCAGAGCGACCCGATTGACCGCACCCTGGCGCGGCTCAGTGGCTTGTCCACGCCGATGATGCTGTCCGTGCGCAACACCTTCCGCCGCCGGACCCGGCTCCTGCTGACGCTCGTCACGCTGGTGCTGGCGGGGATGCTCTTCGTCAGCGTGTTCAACGTGCGCTATGGCCTGGGCATCGAGCTGGGTAACATGATGAGCATGTCCGACTTCGACGTGCAACTGATCCTGGGCGGCTCCTACAATCGCGCCGGACTGGAGCGCCGGGCGGAACAGATTCCCGGCGTCACCCAGGCGGAAGGGTGGGCCGCGGCGGAGATGCAGCGCGTCAGGCCCGGCGGCGACCTGGGGCAAACCTTCACCCTGTACGGCGTGCGTCACGACTCGGTTTTCGTCAACCCCATTCTGGTGGAGGGGCGCTGGCTGGAGGAAGGCGACCAATATGCCATCGTGGTAAGCAGCGAACTGCTGCGCGACGAGACCGGCGTCCAGCTGGGCGACGACCTCACGCTGGAGCTGGACGACGAGACGCATGACTGGCAGGTGGTAGGTATCATCGAAAGCTCGCAGCCAACCGCGTACGCTCCTTTCGACACGGTGTCGCGCGTTCATGGCACGGCGGACCAGACGGGCATGCTGTTGGTCCGAACGGAAGACCGCGACGCCGCGTCTCTGGACAGCGTCGCCGAGGCATTGGACACCCACCTCGAATTGCGCAACCTGACGGTCATCCGCTCGACCACGCAAGATGAGCTTATGAGCTTTGTCACTGGCGGATTTAACATCCTCACCATGATTCTGCTGGGTATCGCCATTCTGGTGGCCGCCGTGGGAGGCCTGGGCCTGGCCGGGATGATGAGCCTGAACGTCCTGGAGCGCACGCGCGAGATCGGCGTGCTGCGCGCCGTCGGCGCGGCCAACGGCCCGATTCGGCGCATCGTGCTCATCGAAGGCATGGTGGTCGGCCTGTTGAGCTGGCTGCTGGCCCTGCCGCTCAGCGTGCCCGCCAGCCGGGTGTTTGGGGCCATCCTGGGCCAGACCATGCTTGGGCGGCCATTGCCCTTCGTCTACGAGCTGACCGGTCCCCTGGTGTGGCTGGTCATCGTGCTGACCATCTCAGCCGTCGCCAGCCTGATGCCCGCCCAACGCGCCTCCCGCATCAGCGTGCGCGAGGCGCTGGCCTACGAGTAGACGAAAGCCCCGGGTCGGCACCCCCTGCGCGCCGATCATGCTACGCAGAAGAACCATCCGCTGGAATAGCAATCTGGCAGGATTCAGCCAGCGGCGGAGGGGGTGGAACCCTACCCCTCCCGCGCCACCTTCACCGCCAGCCAGACGAACACCCCGACCACCACTCCGGCGGCCATCCCGGCGACCAGCTCGTTCAACGTTTGCCACAGCGTCTCGATCAGCATGGATACGGCCTCCCCAACGGTGCCACGAGGGCCTCGCCCTCCGCCTCGACCACGAGCAAATCCAGGCAGGCGTCGGCGGCGGGATCGCGCACCGTCACCAGCAGCGCAGGCTCGGCCAGCGTGACCACGTAGGCGCTCCCCTCCACCTGCGCCTCGACCTGCTCGCGCAGCGCGACGAGCGCGTCCGCGTCCACGTCCGCCGCCACCGTGACCGCCTGCGCGGGCGCGTCGCCGGGCAGCCAGCCGTCGGGCACCACGTACGCCCCGGCAGCCACCCCACCCAGCAACACCCCCGCCAGCACGGCCAGCAGCACCGCGTAATCGCGGCCCGTCAGCACCCCGAAGTACTCCTGGCACTCCGCCGCCGAGTACCGCCGCCCGTCGCTCATCGCGCCCACCGTGGCAAACCGTTGGGATCGTAAGCGATCACGCGCGGGTCGAGCAGGCGACCCGGCACCAGCAGCGGGTAGGGCAGCCTCTCCGTGCCGCACGGCGGACAGACCACCCACACCCGCTGGCGCGGGCCGTCGCTGCGGAACCAGACGCGCACCTGCATGCCGTCCCCGGTCAGCGACACCACGTCGCCGCGTCGCATCCCCCTACCCTGCTGCGCAGCCACCCGACTGGCAGCTGACCTTCTGCAGCTGCCGGATGAGGAACGCCACCAGCGGGCTGGCGATCAGCAGCGCCAGATACTCCATGAATTCGTTCACGTCGCTCAGGAACTCGCCGACGACGCCCAGGTCCCACCCCTGCAGCGGGGCGAAAGCCAGAACCGCCGTGCCGACCACGGCCAGCCCCGCATTCAGGTACAGGTAGAAATTCGCGGGCAGCTCGAACGGAAACAACTTCCGGACGGCTTCCAGCAGCCCCTTGATGCCCTGCACCAGCACTTCCAACGCGAACCCACCGATGATGATGTCCAGTACCATGTCTTTCCTCCTGATTCCTACGGTTGCCTGACAAGGGGCCTGCGCGCAGCCTCCCGAACGTACGTGAGGGGAAGCCCCTTATTCTCTTCTCTTACCACCCCCACCCGCCCTCGCTGCGCTCAGGCACCCTCCCCCGTTGAACGGTTGAGGGGAGGACACCTTTTCAGGTGAAGCGTGTGTCAGGAGCAAAGACAAGTTCCTGGCACACGCCACCTGTGTGAACAACTTCAACAAAAAATTGTAGCCCT
>Ga0180438_10000184_pt1 | contig 133192 bp, 125 predicted proteins | sample SS_ome_12_FD_132455 | JGI IMG/M metagenome (GOLD analysis project Ga0180438, IMG submission 132455) | Hypersaline lake sediment archaeal communities from the Salton Sea, California, USA - SS_3_D_2 metaG | ecosystem: Environmental > Aquatic > Non-marine Saline and Alkaline > Hypersaline >... | reverse complement strand
CTCTTCAACCTTCTCTTTCATCTGAGGCAAGGTAATGGTTCCTCTGAAGACCTCAGATGCCTTACTTGTGCCATCGAGTCTAGCGAGGGTATGCTTCCTCTCAAGTCCTGGGGGTGTAGAGGGTCTTGTTGCACTCCACTGCCCCTCTGCTTTAGAGGGAGTTGTCTGCTGTGTAACCGTTCTTGTCTTCCCTGAGCCGTTATGGGTGGTTAGCGTTCCCTTCTCGTGGGGAACTTGAGCCTGGGTGGAGGGGATGGCTTCGTGGGGAGAGCCTGATTCGGGGATATGAGGGCTTGGCATACCTAGAATTCCGTAATTATGTAAAAAGTTCTATTTACTTCACCAGATACATAAATATTTTATTAAATAAAAGAGGAAAAGATAAAAGAATGATGGATTGATGGTTACGGAGAGGTAGCGTTATTTTTAAGTGGTGATTGTTCGCAATTCGAATAAAGATTTACGGTTGTTTTTTTTATAGAAAAAAAAGACCATGCTGTACAGATATAAACCATCCAAGACACAAGGGGTGTCCAATGATATCAGCAGAGTTTTGTAGCGCAGTCTCACGGCTTATTCAACAGGAATTTGCTGGTGATGATGAAAATGGTAAAGTAGCAGCAGCGCAGGCGGCTTTAGAAAGGGCCCATGGTTTCCCTTCCTCGGAAATGCAAGGCATCATGTTCGAGGTTATAACCTCTTTTGGTGTCCAAGCCGCTAAACACCCTCAATTTTTACGTGAGTTCGGGTTTCTCGTGGATTTCGAAACCGATCGAAGTCAAGCTATCACTAATGCGGCTAAAGAGGCACTGGAGGGAGGTTGTGGAACGAAACGAGTGTGTACTGAAGAGCCTTCCTGTGCTCCTGAAGCAAAAAGACAAAAAAGAGAACAACAAGTGAAAGACATGAGGACATGGTTGTCCGAAATGTTAGATCCCTCCAAAAAGCCGTTTTTTTTGGCGATGGTACGTGCATTTGAGCTGTATCTGCAAGACAAAAACTTCGATCTTTTTATGGGTAGCATTAAGACGATTCTAGGGGAGAATCTCGGAGTTATCCAAGCTCTTTGGAGGAACGAAATTTTCTCCTCATACTCTGCAAGCACAGTGGCATATGCTAAAAGTCAGGAAGACGCCGTAAATAGCTATATTGAAAGGAGGGCCAAAGAAATTATTCACTCCTTGAACTTCCCCTTTTCAGATTCGTGGGGGCGCTTCCTCGAGCACCTACTCTCTAAATCTTCCCATGTGCAAGCATGCGTGCAGTGGCTGCGGGAATTTTTAGAAGACGGGGACCTTGAAAAAACGGTGTCTCGCTATAAGGAGCTTATGGAGGCTGTGGGATTTAAACAGTTTCTGTTGGCATATAAGCAGTGTCATAAGGGAGGTAATTATGGACCGGTTGAAGAGCAGATTCGGGAATTTCTGAACGGTGTGATTGATGAAACAACAGTTTCTCTTATGCTGCGTCCTGTGCGTCCTGTGGGAGAAGCAGGGCAAGCAGGTCCTGCTTCGAACTTGTCTGACGAAAAAGATTCACTAATCGCCGACATGTCCGGGTCGCTGATACGGACATTGTACACTAAACCATTAATTTCTCTGCTTGACCTGTGGAAGGAACCTCCTCCTGCGGCGGCAGAAGGAGTAGGGAAAACGACCGTTCCCCTATCATAAGGGGGGCGTCGAGAGGAAAAAAACTGTTTCGAGTGGTTTTAGCGGTGTGGATCCGCCGTGTCGGGTGGTATTGATTTCGATTGATGGATCCACATCGGTGACCTGTGCGCCTTTGGGTTTTTTTGGTACGTTTTCGAAATCAAGGAAACAAAAAAGCAACCGTGCTCGGCATGAACAATTTTTTGTTACGTCTCAGTCAACAGTTCGGGGGAGGTTTTCTCTTTTGAGCTGTGTAAACCATAATAACTAATAGGGGTATAAATGATTTTACCTGAACTATGTGGTGCGCTCTCTGGACTTTTGTGCACGCTGAATAACCAAGAGATGGAGGACAGAGAGAAGGCAGAGGTCATGAGAGAAATAGAGAGGGTTATCTCTTGTGCTCAGCAAGCGCGGCAAAAGCTTGCCGAAGTTCCCGAAGGTGTGGGCGTTCGTGCATTTTTTACTCGTCCCCAACGTGTTGAGTATCTTCCGAACGAAAGAAATCCATCACAGGGTGTCACGACGGCAGCTGTGAGAGCCTTAGAAAAGTGTGATGAGCCGGGGTAAAAAGAGCTTTTGGTTTCCTGCGACGGTTAGCATAAGAAACTTGTGTTAGGTTGTGCCCTTTACCAAAAGGAAGGACTCACCCAACACAAGTCACTTAAAACTCAAGTTGCGCCCTATCCCTTTTAAGGCTTGGCTGCGACAAATAATTTGCTTCGCGTTACCCCTCGGCAAGGTAAAAACCTTGTCTTCGTCGCAACACTTGTACCTTATTCGTCTCGCTCAGCCCTTAAAAGGGATAGGGCGCAACTTGAGTTTAAAACCTAGGCAAACTCTTTTTACCGAGACTACTAAATCACCTTACGGATACCGTAGTGTCATTTTGTTGATTATGTTTTAGTAGAAACTCATAGGCAGCTTCTACTTTTTCGAGCTCTTTTTCGAACTTCCTTTTGGTGGCCCGAGAGTCTGTCCCCTGTATGCGCTCTCTCCACTCTTGGCGAAGTTCAAGGTGCCGTTTATTTAGCGTAAGCATCTCTTGAACCTCATCCTCGGAAAGACCTAATACCCAACAGGCATCTGCTATCTTAGGCCAGGTAATTTCAAGGTGCGAAGTCCCACAGGAGTCTGTGTTAATTGTTTTGTGGGGTCTGAGGGCTTCCCAAACGTCGGTTTGGAGCAAAAAGAGGTCTATCGCAAGTGAAATGGCCGTTCCAGTTCCGGGGAAACAGGCCGCAGCTCCTGAGGCAAGTTCTGCTACACCCCTGACATATTCAGCGCGATTGCCTGTTTTGTACCCTGCCATAAACCTATTCTTAGCCAAATAGCAAGCAAGGATTAGGGATATAACCGGCACATTTTTAGAGAAAGAACGAAGAAGGACATTTCCTGCCAAGGAGCCTGTCTTCCAGGCAAGGAGAGATTCCTCTCATCGCTTCAAAAAGGTTCATTGCATTAACCCCTTTGACCGCCCCCTATGCAAATCCATCTGGAAATCAGATCCAACTATGCAGGGCAGAGCGAGATAGGGATGGGACTATATTGAAGAAAACAGAGAACAAAAAAATTGGTTGAAAACATTCGTAGGGGGGAAGAACATCAACTTCTCGATAATATAGAAAAGTTTAGAAAAGGCGGTAAAATGACCCTCACGAATGAGACACGACTTAACCCAGATCAAGCATGGAGTCTCATACTGATTTTTCTCCATATGGTTCGGCAGGATAGTGCCCCTCTTGATGTTGATGCCCCTCTTAATCCCAATGGGCGTTACGAAGAGATTGGTGGTAGCCTTTACAGATACATCTGTGATAGAGAGTGTGTGACGGAGTGGAAAAAGGGGTTTCCAAAGGCCATCGGAAGACCGTTCTCATCTGCAGATAGATATACCCCTGACGAGGTCCTTGCAACGCTGTTTGAACTTGCCCTCTATCATTACGAGCAACTTGCCATATATCACAGAGAGTATCTGATTTTTTTGCAATCGATGGGGACCTATCCAGAACAGTTTACAAAGGAATGGGGCTTTTGGCAAAAAGCCATTGAAAAAGTCCTCAATGGAGAGATCTGGGGTAATGTTGAAAACGACTATGTGTTGCCGTCGGTGCCCTTACCCTATCAGCCGAACCCAGAAATTGTTGCGGGGGGGGTACTAGAGTTAGATCTGTGGCTAGAGGTTATATATCTCTTCCTCGAGAATCTATGTTATAGGTGTTTAGAGAGGTTTTCGAATCGGGGAGATAGTTTTGCTAAATATATTGTTAGGGTTGGAATTTTCCGTGTCTATGAGTGGCGACGAAATTATGTTAGGGTGACTCGTGCGCCATATTCACCCACAGCCTCCATCGATTCAGGCCAAGCATATCTCTTAATGGTGCACTATTTGCATCGCAAGGCTGTAAAGTTCAAGATCGATTCAAGAGAGGTACTTGCTTTACTCGAGGGGATGGACGCAGACCCGGAAAACCATCAAGCTGAATGGGCATGCTGGGAGCAGAGCATGCGAGATGTGACAGAGGGCAAAAGAGCGTCGTACTACTCTGCTTATAGTTTTTATGCGGGTTCGACTTGTCTACCCGTTTATGAAATTCCGGCAGTTCAACCGAAGGACCCCATTTTATCCATTCAGGGTGCTGAAACCGTGCTCTGGGGATTTTTGAAAGGTATTTTGGCGAAATGTCCCCAACGATTTCCTGATAAAGGTGTAGGGCCGTTTAAATTTGAGGATTTTATAAAAAATGTGTGGTATCAACATTTTGAACAAAACTATTCTGTAACGTGCTTAAAGCCGATTCCATATGACAATTCACGTATATCTGTAGAAGAGGTTTTCCAAACCATAATCTCGATTGCAGCTTTGCGCTGTTATCTCGAGACATATCGTATATTCGAGTTTATACCACTGCTTTACGGTATGAAATGTAGGCCTGAACAGTATCCCGAAGAATGTAAGTTATGGAATGAAGTTGTTCAAGAGGCAATAGAGCAAGATCTGTCTTCTTTCTTTATCAAACGAAGACCTTCGCTTAGAGGAATGTCTCAGTCAGGTATTGGTAATGGAAGATCTGTTTGCTCAGAATAACTGTTGAAACTTCTCTGCCATTTTTTCTGTAGAATGTTTTGCCTGAAGCCCTATCCACGGATAAAAGCATTCAAGGCTGAAAAGATGGTTGAAGAAATATACCTGAAGAAGAGACCATCTTGAGGTTTAAATGGAAAAAAAGTGAGATGGGCTCCATGAATGAGACACCGCTTACTCCCGACCAAGCATGGAGCCTCATGCTTATCTTCCTTCATACCATTTGTCAACACGAAACGCCCGCCGATCCCGACGATCCAGGTCCTGTAAAAGAATATCTCTATGACCTTGAGGATATTCTTTATAGGCTCAACTGCGATAATGAGAGCATGACCGAATGGAAGATGTGCTTTTCTGGAGCAATAGGGAGGCCATTTTCGATTGATGATAGATATTCTCCCGATGAGGTTTTCTCAACGATAGTTGAGCTGTTGTTATATCATCGCGATCAATTTGGTATTGATCGAGAAGCACTTATTGACCTTTTGCAATCAATGAAATCTTATTCAGAGCAGGTCGAATGGTCTTTTTGGCAGAAGGCTATACAAAGGGTTCTTGGTAGTGAAATTTGGGGCGGTGTTGCCAAAAGCTTTGCTTTTTCTTCGTCGTCACTTCCATATCAACATCCCGAAACAGATATCGGTACGATTTCCTTGGACCAGTGTCAAAGGGCCGTGTATATCTTCCTCGAAGGTCTGTGCATGAGGTGTAGAGAGCGCTTCATAAACAAGGGAGAAGGCTTTGCTAAGTATATCATCTCCACCAGAGTTGAGGAGCTGTACGATTGGTTTCGAAATTATGTCGAAACATATCAACAGCCTTGTTCTGCCACTACAATGGTAGATAAAAAGCAGGCCTATGTGTTGATGGTTCGTTATTTGCAGCGAGTAGCAGCGAAGTACCACCTCGATTCGGCAGAGATGTTGTCGCTGCTCAAACAAATGGAAGCAGATCCTGAAGAGTGTCAATGTGAATGGGCATGTTGGGAGCAGGGCCTGCAAGATGCCTCAGAAGGAAAATACCCCCTTAACTATAAGAAGTATAATAGTTACGCTGAGATGCCCACGGGCTATCACAAGGATTTTACCCCAGAGATTCTGAGACAGTCAGCAGATCCTAACCGTTTTTACATATTTTTAAAGGAGTAGGTAGCCTTCATGAAAGATGTTCTGCTTTCACCTAAACAGGCATGGGGAGCAACATGGGATTTTTTACGAGCTATGCTGGAGAAATGCCCTAACAGGTTTCTCAATCAGGGAAGAGGGTACATGATGTTTGAGAACTTCCTTGATGATCAGCTATCAGGACTCAATGAATATGTCTGGCGCATGTGCTATTCGGCCATTTCTTTAAAGCCGTGTCCTCATGATCTCGAAAATTCCTCTATCGCTAAAACAATATCTTCTAAAGAGCTGTTTGGAACCATAATTGCGGTTATCTGCGAGTACTGTTATCTCCATGGGTTCCGCATGTTCGAATTCATAGCACTATTGCAAGGCATGAAGTGTAGCCCAGAGCAATATCCAAAAGAGCGCAGGATATGGGATGAAGCTGTTTTAGGATCCCTACGATAGGATCGATCCTTCTTAAAAAGAGAGGTTTTGGATGTCTGTAACTATTGACTCAACTCTTGTTCGTGATGAACACCCGTGTTTCTGGCGCCGCCCGACTGTTCGGCGTTCCCACTTTTGTGGCTCTGCGAGAGATCGAGTTGGAGCTTTTGTTAAACAGCATTTCACAGCTCTTTTTCCTCCCTATCAAGATAGGGACGGAAATACGATTGAATTTTGGAAGCTCAAAAAAGCGTATTTTGGCACGATTCTCGACAAAGAGGGCCGTCTCACAATTGTTCCCGGTTCGCGTATTCTTAATCTACTTAACCCGAAAGAATCAAGTATCGCTTTTTTGGAAAGAATCAAGAAAATTCCTGTAGAATTTTGGGATTTTGTCTACTGCGCCGGAAAAAGAGAAATTTCTGTCGTCCCCAATCTCAGGGCCGCAGGTCATGATGGGCCCTTGCCTTTTCATGAAAACCCTGGTCAACGTGAGCATACTTTTCGGCCCGCCAGAGGGCACGTGAGAGATACGCCTCAAAATAGGGCTCTTATTCAAAGCGCAACGGTCAACCAGAGTTATTGTGCAGGAAGAGATCGGCATGGAAACGATATCTATTTCAGAAAACTTTCGGATGGTCGACAGGCATGGGCATCTGCTCGTGATGGAAAAATTCGAAATGGTGGGATAAGCGATAAACCTGCCCATTTGAACGGACTGCGAAAAGAAGTAGATCGATACCCAAATAGGTTTGCGGAACTTGATAAACCGGAGCAAAGAAAAAATGCCCCGAGAGGGCGTGACTTAACGCAACCTCGACAGCTTGCTGAAAAGACAGGTCGAGTGTGGGCACAACGATTTGGGGGAGATAGCGGCCCCGGAGGAGGCCGTGGAGGACCTCCTTCTGGAGGGGGCAAGGATCCCTCTGCGCAAGGGTTCAGGCAAATTCTGCAGCAGACACGGTTGACAGATTCATTTAATGGAACGCATAGGCAAAATCCTGTTCCTGCCAAAGCGGGTGCAGGTGGAGATATAGGTGGTGTTGCGTGCGGTACTGATTATATTTATGGTCTTTTTGAGGATCCCGAGTCTCTTTTTGAAAGCGACCATTGTTTTTGTATGCCGATTACAGAGGGAGGAAGAGTCCCTTTCACTGAACAACAGCTGCAGCAGATACTGCGAGAGCTTGCAATTGGAGTGTACGCCCATAATACAATACCATTTTTCAGTTTGCATTTTCGTCAAGATGGTGCGGATCTCTTCCCCGTTATACATCCAGCGTATCAAAATACCCTTGTGGGGCGTGTGATAGGAATGCTCGATTATTTTATGAAAGGGTATCTTAACGGAGGAGTCTTTACAGAGGCGTTTGTAGATGATTGGTACAAGAATCAGCATCGTAAAGATCCCTCCTCTTCTCTAGAGCACATGATCGACTTTGAAAAGTATTGTAAGGAAAATCTCGAAGAAAGTGATAAAAAGTATAAGTCCGCAAAAGCACTTAAAGAAGAGCCAGAGTTTCGATTGTCGATGCAAGAGGAGTCAGAAGAAGAGGCTGTGGTCTCTATGGTAAAAAAATTCGCTGAATTGTGTGGATTGGATGGAGGCCTCTCGGCTCTTTCACGTTTTAATGGATTTGGAAATTCATTCAGAATCATAGCAAAACAAAAGAGCATTCAGAAGCAAGGCGATCTCTTTGTCATTGATTCTGATTTCGATGTCTTATACACGATTGCCCCCCCCTCGGAATATGAAAGGTTGAGGGAGAGATACATAAGAGAAATCGGAGAAAAACCTCCTCCATACAAGGACCTTGTAGATGTTTATGAGAAGATGCGCCAGAAAATTCACGACCACATGGTGAAAATGCCCCTCTGTCAGGATTATTTTTCCATGCTCGGGGTAATTAATTTTTTCTCTGGCTATTTTTCTACACTGAAAAAGCACCGTAAGGTTCCGGTGTTGTTTCCGATCCAACAGGTTGATCAGAGGGGGTGCCCTCCTCTTTTTCCTCACCTGCCCATAAAAATTTTTGCGAAAGAGGCCCTTCAGATTAATATCCGCCAAGCATTAAGAGAATGTGTTAACACTAATCGGGCAGAGTTGGCATCCTATTTTTCAGAGTTTTTTCGCTATCTGCTCTTTTCGGAAGATCCAAGTACCAAGGTGTTTTGTTCTAGACAGCATGGATGTGACGTAGTTGAGATCCTCTCTTCTGCTATTTTAAACAATGTCTTTTCTCTTTGTACTCCTCCTTTTCGTCGGTTTCTTACCGATGATTGCGGGAGAGACAAGCTAAAGCCCCTGGCAAAAAAACAGGCAGTACAACTACGCGACGCGATGTGCGAAAGTATTGAGGAGGTCGTAAAAAGAGATAGAGAGAATCCCCAATTTAGCGCTCATAATGTCCCTATAGATAGGGCTGTGGCCGGAACTCTCGATGCATTGCCAGAGAGTTGTCCGGATGGATCAGAACCATTTTGTGATCCGATTCCTTACGAGGCAATGGCTGTGCATGGAGAACTTGCTCCAGAACAGGTGCAGATAAACAAAGGGATTGTTGGTGGTTGTGGGATGGAGCTTACTGTTCAAAAGCCTCAGCCTTCAAGAGCAGCAGCATGTGTTTTAGAGCACAGCCGAGAAGCTTTGCAGGCAACACAACCAGAATCATGGCAGGAAGTCGATATGGGAAGCGGCGCCAAGGGCATGGCTTTCAGAATGCCCTTTGAAGATGTTCCCGCTTGGCTAGTGGACAATTACGCCTGGATGGGGGCACTGCTTCTAACACAAGAGGATATAGGGTCAGAAGACTTGGAGAGAAGGGAGCAGATTTTTCAGGCTATGCAAGCCGGAGATCATGAGGAGTTCAAAAGGTGTATAGATAGCCTTCCCGATTTTAAGAAAATACGAGGAGATGGCGGAGTTCCCCTTCTACACATTGCATCAAGAGAAGAAGATCCCTTTTATGCACAGTGTCTATTAGAGAGGCGGTGTTCTCCTCGAGCAGTAGATCCTAATGGATATGTCCCCCTTCATTATGCGGCCATGCGAGGAGCTGTGAACACAATGAAACTGCTGCTTTCGAAAGATAAGGCTGCAAGAAATATTGTGAGCAAGCACGGTGACTCTCCTTTGATCACGGCGATTCAGCACGGGCAGCTCGAGGCTGTTCAACTGTTGATTGCAGAGGGACCAAAACCGTCCCTTCTGTCCAGCGGATATATGGATCTTCATTGCGCTTTGCATGAGGGTAACCCTGAGATAATTCGAGCTGTTATGGCTTGCGATGCTCTTGTCTTACAGGCTATTAACGTCTGTAGTAAAGAGGGCGGAACGCCTCTTATGCTCGCTTGTGCATTGGGTTTGTTAGAGTTTGTTCTCGCACTTCTTGAGAAAGGGGCTGATGCTAAGATAGAGAGAGAAGATGGAGGAACTGCACTTGAGATTGCTGTAAGAATGGGAAATATTCCCATCGTAGAGGTGTTGTTGAAAAAGACGATACCTTCCCCTTCCACCATTGAGGTAGCACTAAAACAGGCAACGGTGGAAATGGCTGCGCTTCTTTCTAAATCTACTGTGTTCGTGAAGTATAAGAGCATGAGCAAGGACAACCCCTTACACCTGTCCTTGCGCCATGGAAACATCGCTGTTGCTAACCACTTGACGGGTTATCCAGCTCTATTTCACGATGAAAACATTGAGGGTGATACCCCATTACATTTAGCCGCTATGGTGGGGGCGTGGGATGTAGTGGAAAAACTGCATGATAAGGGTGTCGCAGCAAATCTTGAGAAGCTTCTTTCGATTGGCTATCATCCGGTAATGAAAAAGATATTTCATGCGGCGTCTGTGCCTTCCCAACAGCTGCCAATTTTTCTTCTTACAGCCCTTCAAGCTGGCAATTATTTAGCAATTTCATACGTCTTGCAGCCTTTAGGAGCAAGGCTAGACTCCGTTGTTGGGCCGACAGGCTGGACAGCGCTTCATTACTTAGCAAGGGCAAATGGTATTTTCCTCTTCCGTTCGGAGATATGTAAAGCTGAGAGTGTGCTGCTTCCTTTGCCTGACGAAGGCAATAAAACACTCGCTTATATCGCAGCTGAAAATGGAAGTAGAGATGTTTTTTCGTTTCTTTTGGAACAGATGAAAGAAGAGGGACTCTCTTTAAGCAACCATTACTGTGATCGGCATTTGTTGTACGGTGTGATGATGTCGGGAAATCTTGAGATGGTTAAAGAGATTGTTGAGATGTTCCCAGAGCTAGTACATGTAGAGATCGATTCACAGAAAACACTTCCTGTCCATCTTGCTGCGCGCCTTGGTCATATTAAAATGGTACGATTCCTTGATGAAAAGGGGGCAAGTTTTGTTGAAAGGGATAGCCATCTGCGTACACCCCTCTATTATGCAATTCGTGTCCAAGGTGAAAAGATCGTTAAATTCCTGCTTGGAAAAAGAGGTTCTATAGGCGCACAAGAGCTCTTAATCGCGACAAAAAAAGATGAGATGTTCACACGCCTTCTTAAGGAAAACCCCTCTCAGCAGACGCTTGATGGTGCACTGTATCAAGCGGTCGATGCTCATGATATGGATGCTTTCATGAAACTACGTGGAGCAGGAGCCTCTTTTTCTCACTGTACGCCGGATGGGTGGACACCGACATTAAGAGCGAGCTTTTTTGGTGAGCAAGGGATGTTAGAAGAAATTCTGAAAGAGCAACCCATAGATGTAAGGGAGATAGAGGGCAATACCGCGTTACATATGGCCTGTTTGCAGGGGCATGCCAAGTGCGCAGAGCTTCTCGTTAGGGCAGGATTTTGTCCTGAGCAGCCCAATGGCTCAGGACAAAGCGCCCTTGATATCTCTCAAGGTACCCGTATTTTGAAAAATGCGCTTTCTAAAGAAGAAGACAGCGAGGTGGACAGTGCCATTACAGAATTTACCAACGCGTTGTTTTTGTTAGGGAATGAGAATGCTAACGGTTCTCTGGAAAGTTTCTCAGAAGATAAAATGTCGCTTTTCGGGGCTATAGAAAAGCTAGGGAAAGTAAAGGATGTTCTCCCAAAGCTTCCCAAGGATGAAAGGGTAGATATCGAGGCCATGGGACAAAAAGTGTGGGGGACGCCCTTGCAGTTGCTCGTTCGCTTTCATCCTATGTTCGAAATTTTGGGGGATTTCTACCAATTTTTTCCATATTTGCCCTCTGATCCAAATATTGCTGACAGTCAGGGTGAGACACTCGCTCATTTGCTTCTCCGAAGGGGTGGAAGTCCCATAGGTATCGAGGGAATTCGGTTTGATATTCCAAACCATCGAGGGCAAACGCCCCTGCATATCGCCGCAGGATCTAGAGATGACAAGATCTTGGAGGAGATTTTGGAGGCGGTTCCTAAGAGTGCTCTGGAAGTAGAGGATAATGAAGGGATGACACCCCTTTTTTATGCGCTCATGGAAAAAATGAAGGATGAATCGAAAAGTAACGATAAGATGGACAGGCTCATTGAAAGCGGAGTAAATCTTGGTCATATGGACCACCAACTCAGAACTCCCCTTGTTTTGGCAGTCGGGAAATCGTTACTTTCTGTTGTTCGTCTTTTTGTTGAAAAAGGAGCAGATATCAATCAGGTTGTAACACTTGCGGGGGTCTCCCCTTTACATTCCTCTATTGTGACAGGTGATAAAGAGATTTTCCGACATCTTCTTTTCAATGGAGCTGACCCAAATCGATTAATCGATGGCGGAACACACAGTATGCACCTTGCTGCAGAGAAAGGAGAGACAGATGTAATGGCTATGCTTGCTGCACGGGGAGTTTCTTTTGATGTACAAGATCTTCAAGGGACACAGCCAAAGCATCAGGCGGCTACCCATGGGGAAACAGATGTTCTAGAAATGATAAGGCGGCTCCAGGTAGATGATGCCACAGCATCTATGGATACCCCTAGGGAGTTTTTAGACGAAGACCAAGACAGGAAAGGATTATTAGAGGGCGCAACTCCAATGCAATTGGCCGCTTTTGGTGGTCATAGTGAGACGGTAGCATGGTTTCTTAAAAATCATGCGGACTCAGAGGCAAAAAATAAAAATGGCATGAATGTTCTCTCTTTCGCAGCAAATGGTGTTGCCGCTCCAGCGGTATTAAAACAGTTTGAGCCCTATCGCATCATGCAAGAGCCGAAAGCTGTTCTTCCTGCTTTAGTAGCTGCTATTTATAAAGATAATCTCGAGGGAATGAAATATTTATATCGACACGGTGTTTCCATTCATGTGCCCCTTATCGAAAGTGAAACAGGTCTTCACTATGCCTGTCGGAGTGGGGCTTTGGAGTGCACTGCATGGCTATTACAAAATGGAGCAGATCCGACCCGTGATAATACTGAATCGAAAAATGCCTTTGAACTCTCTGTTGCACAGCCTTCGGCCGAGCAATTTCAGCTTTTGCTTGATTATACTCAAATTGACCCCAATGATCTTCAACATAATACGCATACATTACTACATAGTGCAGCAGAGGCAGGGCAGTTGAAAAATATGATGCTTTTGTTAATTCGGGGGGCAACAATAGACATTGTAGATTCAGCAGGAAGGACTCCCCTTCATATCGCAGTGGCGTTCGGTCACCTTGATCTTGTGCGCCTTTTGCTTGCATGTGAAGCGAATATGCAGACGAAAGATCGAGATGAGAAGGTGCCCATGGATCTAGTAGATGAAGAGGGTAAGATAGAATTAGAAGAGCTGTTTTCTGAATTTGAAAGAGTGAAAGCAGAGCGTAAAGAGGGAGATTCGAGGCTTCACTTTGCTGTTAGATGCAAACATCCTTTGGCTGTGCTGACGCTGGCACAAACAGAAAATATAGAGCAAAAAAATTGTGAAGGGCAGACGGCGCTACAGCTTGCCCTTCATAATGGTGAAACTGAATTGAGCAGGCTTCTTCGCTTGGGGGCCCGCTACATAGAGATATAAAATGGAGAAAAAGTCATATGGGCGCAGTTGTCACACGGGGAAATGAGGATATTTTTAAGGGTGCTACGGAGGCGTTTGGCGTTGACAGATGGGATAAATATCCTATCGCTGTGGGTGGGGAGGAAAAGCTGACTCTTTCGATTCCTTCTGATGGAAAGACTGTTTTGTTGGGGCGGGGCCTTTCTCCTTGTGAAATTGTTGGGATAGGTCCTAATGATAGTGAGAGGGCCTCTCCAGAGCTTCTCAAGCTAGATAGGATATTTCGTAAGGCAGTAGGAGATTATGCACGTGCAGGGGCTATCGCAGCAGGAAAAGATCGTGGGGTTATAATCCGTATAAACAACGAGAGCACATGGGCGACGAGTGTTACGGACTATGTTATCGATATACTTCTTTGGTTCTCGGGCAAGATACCTGCAGAGCGGATAGGGAGCCGGCACATAACGAATGAGGGAAGTACACATCGTAGGGCATGGTTACACTCGGTTAATACTCTTGAGCAAAAGAGAATGGAGGCGACTCGAGAACAAATTAGAGCAAGATGTGAGGTTTTGGTTTCTAAAATAAACGATCTGCGTAGACAGGATGAAATGGATATGAAGCTTGTCAACGAGCTAGACCAATTAGAAAGGGTATATGCAGTCTATTTTCCAGGATGTGCCCTGCAGGTAGGGCAGGTAGCCGTTTCTGTTCTTGTGAGACAAATCAATTCAACGGTGGGGATATAGATGAACTCATTATATGAGAACGTATGCAACGGATGGACCTTTTGGAATCGTCAACTAGAAAGAGGAACTACATGTGTAGCTCAACATCTTTCTCGTACGCTGCCTCACTCTGTTCTTCCCCTCGTTCAAACTAATCGTTTAACTCAAATGCAGTTGCTTGTTCACTCTCTCGGGCTTGCTGTACTATCTGCGGTATCTGTTGGTAATCCCGCCATTTCAGCGCCGGTTGCCTTTTCAGTGTTAGGAGCTGGGGTAATGGTAACCATCAAGCCTTTGCTCCGGTATCTGCATTCATATTCAAAGGAAGTTGCACATCTTCCTTCCCATCAAAGGGTAAGAGCAATCACCATTCCTTTACTTATAGGGGTGATTGAAGTCGGAAGTGCTTTGTGTATGAAAGAAAGGCTTTTTTTTCATGGATTTCGGACTGGCTGTTCTTCTCTTTTATATATGGGGTCGGTTGGATTAGCTGTAAATTCGGTTGTAAATACAATTTGTTGTTCTTCAGACGATGTTATTGAAGCAGAAAGAAGTCAAGAGGGTAAGGAGCGATTGCAGGAGGAGCATGAACTTGTAAGGTTGCGAGAAGATGTTGTGTTGTTACGAAATATGAAAAAAAGATTAGAGGCTTTTGTTGTGATCCATCCTCAGTTACAGGAGGAGTGCTCGAGGGCCCTCGAAAAGGACCCAGGGGGTATAGGTGAGCTCTCTCCGGTTTCGTTAGAAGGGGTAGACGAGAGAGCGAGACTGATGGTAGAGAAAATAGGGCTTGAACATGATTTAGATGTACGAATGAGATTTATTCTGCTTCATCGTCAGCTGCGTGAAAGTTTTGAAGAACATGTCAGACAAGAAGGTATGCAGGGGCTCGAGTGGGGTAATTATGGCAATTGATACGGATGGTACATACTGGTCAATTTCAGGAGTTATGCCCAATGAGCAGCAGCGGGGGACTCTTCCGGCAACGATGCCAGAAGATCCCCTATATATTCGATCGATCGTTACTGGAACGTTCAACTGTTGTAGTTCCCTTTCCGCTAGTTTGGGATGGAGATACCCGAGTAGCGGTTTTAGGGAGGAGGCAAAAAAAGGAAATGAGGTGCGTGAACGAAGGGTCGTAGCTGCTGGGAGAGGGGCCATTGAAGTAAAAAGAAGTCGAGCGGAAGAGGAAGCAAGACGAAGAGAAAGAGAACTTCAAGAGTTACGAAAGGATGTAAAAAAATTAAGAGGGATGAAAAATAAATTAGAGACTTTTGTTGCGAACCATCCTCAGTTACAGGAGGAGTGCTCGAGGGCACTTGAAATGGACCCAGAAGGGATAAGTGAGCTCTCTCCAGTTTCGTCAGAAGGGGCAGATGAGAGGACGAGGCTGGTAGTGGAGAAAATAGGGCTTGAACATGATTTAGGTGAACGAATGAGATTTATTCTGCTTCATCGTCAGTTGTACGAAAGTTTTATAACACATGTTGGGCGAGAAGATCTGTTTGAACTCGAATGGGAGAGCGGTTGTGAGCTTTAGCGTTGACTCTTGTTTGCGGACATATTTTGTTGGGAATGATCAACAGTTATACGAATCGCTTTCTTCATCACTTGCCCAATACGTACGATCGCTTATAGAAAGCCCTGACTGCCTATTTAATAGAGAGTTGATTAAACAAATTCTTTTTCTTGGAAACAGGGCTCCTTCCGAATGGAAATCTTTAAACGATCGCTTTTTTGTTCAGTTGATTAGCGAAATGCCGAAAGATGCAGGTAGGCATCTTAATACCCTTTCTCAAATTTATGAAAGAGGGTGGGAGAGGGTCTTTTTTTGTGCTATAGATACAAAAAGAAATGCTTTCTACTCTTTTGAAACGCTTGGAAGTCTGTTCTCGCTTTTCGACGAGCTTCTTCACTCTGTAGACCCTTCACTTCCTCCTCCAGATACATGTCCTGCATATGGGGAAGGGGGAGAGCGATATCTTAAGGAAATCAGGGATTCACCGGCTATTCTTTTAGGAAGACAGGAAGAGAGAGAAACTTCTGTGTCGAGAGCTTCGTTTTGGGAGGCTCTTTTCTCAGGTCCTCCGGCATTCTCACAGGTGAAGGCCTCTGCAATTCGGTATATTAGCTCCTTTTCAGGTGAAAACCGTGGGCCTATCGAGTTTTATCTTAGGACATTTCGTTTCCTCTCGCAAAATCCTCGGATGTGTGACATCCATGAAGTAGGGAGGGTGGCGCTTGTTCGCTTGATAGTGCTTATGACAACTTCTGAAGAGGGATCTGTTCAACAAGTTGTCTCTTTTGCTGAATGGGAGCAGATGATCGAAGAAATTGTGGGGTTACATGACAGGTGGGGGGTGGAGGCACTAGATTCTTTTTGTAGAGGAATAATTGTCTCTTCTGAACGCTCTTTAGATGATGTTATGCGGGCGCTATCCCTTTTTAGAACAGCTGCAAAAAAAAGGGGAGATATTGGGAAAACGCTTAGCTGTTTGGAAGGTTTTGAATGTAAAAAGTACTCTCTTTCCGTACTTATCGAAAATCTCGAAGCATTTGTCTCTGTATCCGACACGAGCCATATTATCCGAGAAAAGGATATAGGAACGGTCCTCAAGAGGTTTTCAGGAGATGATGCCTTTGTTAGGTTTACCCTGTCTAGAGAGCATCTTTCTACTATTGAGCGGCAGTATGGGGTAGTTCAAAAGTACTGCGAAGAGTGGGGTGAGCTTCGCCTAGGTCAGCTTGTTGAGAAAGCTTTAGCTCTGTCTTCGAAGGCACAAAAACAGCCGTTGGTGGAAGAGGAAATTCTACAGCTTGTGGCAATAGGGAGGCTTGCGCTGTACATTAAAACAGGCTGTTATCTCTACAACACTCAAGTACTAACTGTTCTAGGGCAACTGTGCCATGAAAAGGGCGTTATTGCACAGGTTAAAACTGGTGAGGGAAAATCTTTAATTATCTCCCTACTCGGTTTTATTTGTGTTATGCAAAAAAAGAGCCTCCACATCGTCTCTTCATCGCATTATCTTGCCAAGCGCGATCGTGATGAGGCGGCGCGCTTTTTTGAGGCTTTTGGCGTGAAGACGAGCCACATATGCGATCATTTTTCTCAAGCCGATTGCTTTGATGCAGATATTTTGTATGGAACAGCTTCGGATTTTGAGTTTGCCATTATGAGGGAGATGCTGTACTTCTCTCCCCTTTTCGTTCAGAAAAGGCAGCTAGGCGTGCGTTTTGACTGCGTTATTGTCGATGAGCTTGACAACTTGACGATTGATACAGCGATGAGTAGCGCACGATTAAGTCAACCTGCTGAGGTTGCCTATGAATGGATCTATCGACCGATTCTAACTTTTGTTAGGAGGCTCGACAGATCGGACGCATCTACTCCCAGGGAAAAAGTTAGCGAGCTCAGAGATTTTCTAAGAGGACAGATCGCGGAGGGGTTGGTCTCTTCCCTTTCAAAAATTTCAGATGAACAGTTGGAGGGCTGGATAAAACATGCGTTTTCTGCTCTTTATGAGATGGAAGAGAATAAAAATTACATTATTAAAAGAGACAGGGAAACGAAAAGGAAAGAAGTATTAATTGTTGACGCAGAAAATACTGGGCGTATCATGCATGGCTCTCGATGGGGAGGTGGGTTACATGAACTTGTTGAGGTGAAACATGGAATAGAGCCGAGAAAAGAAAGTCTTGTCCCGATCGCACTTGCGCATGCACTGTATTATCCCATGTACCGTTCGGTCTTTGGACTAACAGGGACCGTTGGGGGTCAGCAGGAAAGAGAAGAGATTAAGCAAATTTACAACATCGGTTCTTTCGATGTGCCAACCTATCGCCCCTCCCAAAGAGTAGATCTTCCGACGACAGTATTTGCTACGAATAGTGAATATTTTACTGCTATTGTCGAAAGAACAAATAGGTATCGCTCGCAGGAGAGGGCTCTATTAGTTGTTTGCCGAACAATTCATGATTCTCAAGTGTTGGAAAAACTTTTTAACGAAAAAGGGATTCCTTTTGAGATGCTCAATGAGGTGCAAGAAAAGTCAGAGGATCTGATTGTGGCCAAAGCCGGAGCACCGGGTGCTGTTACCATTGCAACAAATACCGCGGGCAGAGGTACCGACATTAAGCTTGAGAGATGTTGTAAGGAGCAAGGGGGACTTCACGTTCTTATAACCTTTGATCCAGAGTCACTTCGTGTAGAAGATCAGATGCGAGGAAGGGCGAGTCGTCAAGGAGAGCCGGGTTCTTCCGAGATTGTGCTTTCTGCTGAAATGCTACAGGCAAGAGGAGACAACACACCGCAAGAAATTCATTTTTCGGAGATTCTATCTCGTATGAGAAGTTTTCAAGCAAATGAAGCTGCTGGTCCTTTGTATCGACAGAAAAATATTCCGGGCTGTCTGACGGCGAATACGTCGAGGCCAAGTGTTCAGTGGACCTCTTGCAATATTACGGAGACCTTGCGTCAACAAAGGGAATCTCGAGCACGAATTATGAAGGCGACACACATATGCAGAGCGGATATTGAAAGGTGTTATTTTTCCTTTGTAGCATCTTTCTACAAGGCATTACATGAATTTAATGAGGGTGTGTCGAGTATGTCTTTTTTGGACAGTCGCTCAGAACAGCTTTCCCACCGAAAATTACTTAAGGTAGAAGAACGTGATGAGAGTGTCATGCCTAAAGAGGAGGTGTGCATTGCTCAGGAGGCAATAGAGCTATTGACCAGGGGCGAAAACGAGGCTGTTCGTTGGCGTATGTTGTTGGTACAGATAGGGCGCAGGATACAGAAGAGGGCGGTTGTACAGTGGTCAACTCAAGTTCACCATGAATACGAAAAAGCAGTGAGTGGTTCGTCTCTTGAAAAGATCTCAGTGGAACTTGATGAGCGGAGAAGGCGTATTATTTCTGCGGTTATGGCAGGGTCGGTGATTGAAGCTGCTTTTTTTGGTGTATTTGAACAAGAGGCTGAAAGGAGATATATTGAAGAAGCCTCTCTTCTTAGGCAGAAGATCAACGCCCTGTACGACGCGCAGAGAGCGGCTATGGAAAAATATCTCGATCCATCTGGAAATGGAATCATTGAGTATCTGCGAGAGATTACTGGGGCTAAGTTGAGTGGGTTATAAGGGGCTCTTTCGGTCCGAAACCATTGAGGTTTGTCGTTTGAGAGGTTCTTTTTTTAATTCTTTGGTCTGAGTAACGTTTTCTTTTCCAAGAGAGGTCATCATCTATTACGCAACCTCCTCTTTTGTATAGTAAAGATTCTCTGCTCAGGACTTAAGGAGTGCGTGGATTATGCCCTATGGTTGTGGTCTGGTTTTTTCAATGGAGAGCCGGAGATATTCATCTTCCGGGGCGAAGAAGAAAAAATTGAAAAAAAGAAGTGACCGTTAAGAAAGATTTTGAGTACCATCGTTGTTGCCCTGGGCAGAAGGTCTTTTTGCTCGGCATGTTGTAATGTGTAATGGTGGTACCGATGAAATTTTATATCCAAGAATCCCCAAATAATCGAAAAAATATCCTTGTATATCGTGAGGAGGAGCATTCGTTTGATGGGAAGCCCCGCTGCGAAGATGGAGTCGCCTCTGTTTCAATTAATTGCCTGCAATTAAAGATCGATGAGACAGGAAAAATTCTTTACGTATGTGGGTATTGTCCTCTCATGCTCCATGAAAAAACAAGAGAGGCACCCAAGAAGTATGAACCCAAGGGCCTTTGCGTTTCATTTGGCCAAAAGATCGAACGGGGCATCTCTAGAGCGGTAACCAAAGCAATGGGGTGGCCCGTCTATCGTAATGAGAAGAAAGGATGGGTCTGCCTCGGCGATCCCAAGATAAAGGGGAAGCTGCTGATAGAGTTTGCTCCCGATTGTGTCGCTGCCCTGAAAGAAGAGGAACTTCATGCTGTTTGGCTGCGCCCCACATTTGTGTGATACAAACCCAATGATGTAAAAGTTTCGCTTTACTCTCCTGATTGCGACCTATCTTTTACATAGGTTGTAATCAGCGGTTATAGACAAGAAGCTGAGACGAAAAATTATTTGATCATTCCGGCGAAAATTTGTGACTTCTAGAGGACATAGGGGATGTTTTTTTGGTGAAACAAGAGATGAAGTGTAGTGCAAAATGTTTAATTTTGACACAATGCGACCAATATGTTCTTGTTGTAGTGATAATATAGCGGGGGTGTTTTTAAGTATGTGCAGAAGTATTGACTGTAACAGCATTGTTGTAATGAAAAGCAAGATTCCCCCGTTACTCTGGCAGAGGAAAGAGGTGAAGGAGTGCCTTTCGAAGCTCATAAAAACCATACAGAACATATTAATGAGGCTGTGGACTTGTCCGCTGAATTTTCTTGGAGCGTGGGCAAAACCATTGCCCCAGGCCATGTGTATAGGGCCTGAAACTACAATAACCTTTTGGGGAACACGAGTCTTTAGGCATCCGGATCAACGAAAATGGAATTCACTAAACTGTGCTGCTCGAAAAGTAGTTAGGAAGGCAAAAAGACAGTATCTCCACAAAGGTCTCACCGTCTCTCAGAGAATTGAAGGTATTGATTGGGTGAAAACCTTAAAGCAGATGTACATAAATACAGATAGGCAACTTGAGAGAGTCAACCCATTCTCGAGACTATTATGTAATAGGGTTCAAGAAAAGGTATTAAGTATTTTTGAAATTCGCTATTCCCTTGAATACCGAGCAGAAAAGCATTTTAGAGGGTATAAAAAAGATCAATTTTCTATGGTTTTTGTTAGAGATTCTCGTGTCAGCCTGTTTCCCAACACTCCAGAAGGGGCCCGGCAAAGGATAAAATATGCTAGGCGTCTCATAACTGGAGATAGAGACAGCCCCGGTAAAGAGTATCTTGTAGATGGATCTGTACGATATCTTGTACGTGAAGGTGCGCTCCGACATGAAGAGAGACGCCAACGGCTAGATGGTGTAGATCTATAACGTATACGCGCTTGTATGGTTTAGTGGGACTCTTTTCTTTCGCAATGGTAGAGTTACGGCTTTTTGTTGTTTGTAATAGGCATTAAATTGGTTAAAAGTGCTACAGTGTCTTTCTTGATTTATTTGTGGAGGTATACGTTATGTCAGTAGAACAAACTGCGGGAGCACCTCGCCGTCTCTATCCAAGCTTAAGTGATTTGGGAGTAGGGTCTCCGGGTGAACAGGGTGTCTTTTCACGTGTTGGAGGGGCGCTTTCATCAGCCGTAACGGCTCTTGCAAGTAGAGTGTCGTCTGTTGGGGAAGAAGGCGGCACAACAACAGATTTTTCGACAAGGATAAGCCGTTTGGGGACTCGACTTGTCAAATTTTCTTCAGAAGAAAAGTGGGTTTCTTTGCATAGTGTTGCCGAAAAGACCAGAAGAGAGGCTCGAAAAGCGTGCGTTGCTGGTGATCTTGAGACTTCCAAAAGGGTTGCGGGTCTTGAGAGGGTAAGGCTGCTGCAAAGAATGTACGCAGAGACAGATGATCAGCTCAAAAAGTGCAGTTTCTTCACATGGTTGTGTGGGAGGATTCAAAATGCGTTTTCCTCTCTTTTGGGGACACGATCTGCTCTTGCATCTCGAGTCACAAACCTTTTTAGAAGTTACTCTGGTGGTGCATTTGAAACGACCTTTGGTCATCACAGCGTAGTTGTCGAAGAAGGTGATATCTCGGTTAATTTAGGTGATCGCGCAATCGTGTATTCGGGCTCAGACGCAGAGACGAGAAAGTTCTATAGCCTTGTTAAGCTTATGGCAGATGGTGCCGAAGGTACAAAAAAGGGTATTACACGATACTATGTGAAAGAAAGCTATATCCGAGAGGCGGCTGCTCGATAAAACTCTTAGGCTTACATGTAGTCAAAGCCCTTAGGCAGCATCGAGATAGCTTTGGGGTTTTGACTTTTTTTGTCTGCGTATTGAGCTAAGGTCAATTTTGTTTTGAGATGGAAAAGATAATATATAGCAGTAAAAATCAATTATAATTTCATAGGAATATATTTAAGAGAGGATGTAATTTATGTCGCAACAAATGTTTATTCATCTTGTATGGTCTTATAGGCGTCGAATGAACGGGTTAGAAAAAGCGGGTCCGCGTGAGCGCCTGGTTAAAGATGGGTCGTCATCTGATGAAGGAGATGATTTGCGTTGTAAGACAAGGATAGGCTGGTTTGGAACTCGGTTTGTTCGTCTCCTTCCAAAAAAAGAATGGACTTCTTTAAATAGCGAGGTCAAAGCGCTCATAGAAAAGGCGCAATCGAACTGGAGTCACGTCATGTTCTCAACTGCTGAAAGACTTGAGAATATTGAGAAGGCAAGAGAGCTACGGGCGATGTATGTGCAAACAGACAGGCAACTTGTAAGATGTAACATGTTTACACGAGCGTGTGGGAAGATTCAGGCTATATGGTCTTCAGAGTTAGCAATACGGTCTGCCCTGGAAACTCAAGTGGAACGAGATCTTAGAAGCTATGCTGTCACAGGCGCGTATGGCGACTTTATGCATCTTGCTGGTGGTGACAAGTGTGATGGAAATGTCGTAAGCTTTCTTGGCAATGAAAATGCACTAGAGGCCACGATCGAAAACGAAACGCCAACACGATACATAGTGAAAGAAGGCTTTATGAGAAGGGCGGTTACAAATCCGGATTGATGTATAGTCAAAAGTCCTTTCGATGGCTATCGCAAGGACTTTTGACTATTTTACTTACATGAGATTTGGCAGGACACACCCTTCAGCCAAAACTATCGTACGGGTAGTCTAAGCTGACATTGCCAGGAAGGCTGCATCCAGCGCCTTTCTCTTTCCAGAGCTTGTTGCTGTCTCATCCTCGTGGTCAGAGCTGAACCCGTGTTGATTCTTCTGGCCTGCCAGTTCATTTCGTGTTGTTCTCGTCGCTCCCTTTCAAGTAGATCCTCACCTAAATCGTATGTACTGTCTTCCGGGCAAACGGGATAAAGTTGTTGTTGCAGCTCTCTTTCAGAATAATGTTGAGTATACGTTTCTTGAGGCGGGGGAAAAGCTGTTTGCATTACTTCGTCGCAGATGCGGCGTACTCTTGGGTCCAGGAAGAACAATCGCTTAATAGCTGAGGCGAGGTTCAGGAATGTTTGTTGTGCACGACTGCGTTCCATATTTTTCAGGGCGCGTAGCCACACTTTAGCAACGCTTTGTGCAGATCGGTTTGTTTCTGTGCAGATGCGGAAGAAAAGATGGTTGAGGATACCGCAATTGGTGTGACCAGAACGGGCGTTGTAGTTGTATACCAGGCTTTGATCATCGTTACGGGAGGCAAATCCTGGATTCCTAAAAGATCTGATAGCTTGCTTATGTATGGTGTTGCCACGAACTCTGATATCACCTACAGCTCGGTCGCCAAGAGTCCAAAAATCTTCATTATCGTAAACCTGGTATTTTCTCAGTTGAATGGCTCGTTCTTTTGTGGCCATTGCAAAGTTATCTGCGAAGGATTCATTGATAGCGTCCGCTTCTAGAGTGTTTTCAAAATCTATTTGCCCCATAATTAGGGCATGACCAACTTCATGGGCAACAATATCGAGTTCAGTGAAGTGAGCGGGTTGTCCATCATCTCCTCTTTCAAATTCGTATGTTCCAAACTTGAGACCGTGCCTTATGCAATTTCTGTTGTCAAGATACATGAGATATTGCGCTCTGCCATCGATCTCAGGGCAGATGAAAACGTTATCGAAAAAGAGGCGTGTGTTAAACACTTTTTTGGCAACATCAAGGGATATCGCGAGGTTTTTAACAACCTCACAATCGACGTCTCCGTGACTGCAAACATCTTGAAAAACAACAGGTCTACATGTAGCAAGTGCGCTCATAACGATTCTCCTTCGAGTTAACTCATACTGACATGTTCAAAGTGTAGGTGCTCTTGCAATGGTAGTCAATGGGTTTTAAGCTCTGATTTATAACCTGATTTGAGAGAGAGTTGAATTATTCGACGCTATCAAGTTAGTTTGTGAAAAACTATCGAGAGACAAGATTCATTTACAATAAGAAAGTGGAGCTCTGCTTCCAAGTAGCTATGTCCGTAAAGGGCCTATTCTTCTTTACCTGCTTGATAGGCCGCGAATTCTTGCATTTGTTCGGCTCTCACGTGCTCTGCGGAAGATGGCGTTGTTGTTTGAGTGAATGACCACGACTCCTCAACGTCAGGTGAAGGTTGTCGATTGTCAGGCGCGGCCCATTCTAACTCTTGCCTTAAATAGGCTTTCGATTGTTTTTCGGCCTCGCTTTCTTCGTACGGACGCCACTGATATCCTCTCAAAGGGGATGCGCTAGGACTCACATTGTCTGTATTTCCGGTCATAAAAAATCCTTTTAATTGCTAGAAATTTGGGTGTTTATTCGTTCTTTTCATTTACAGGGTTTGATGTTTTCTTTGTATGGGTCTATGGACCCAATCGGAGAAATACATTTTAATTGTTTGCGTATCATTTCAGAAACACAATGTATCGGTCTTTTTCGATTCGTTGCACTACCATCTCTGCGGTACCAAAAAATTCCGACACTGGAGATGAATGGGTAGTTAGTTTTAAATCACCACCTCCTTTTTAGAAAAGACGTAAATGAGAAAAAGAGTATGAATTAAATATTAATCTTTAATTGGCATCTCTTATGCGTGTATCACATGGACAGTGGGGATAGTCTCTATGCTCCCAAATTTTGTTCCGTTCAGGTAAAGTATGTGAGATTCTCTTTGGGAGGCTGTTGTTTATGTTTCGTTTTCTTTCTCTCTTTTGCCTGATTCCCTTTGTGGCTTTTTCGCTCTCATCACCATTTGCTAGGGAAAGGGTTTCGGAATTTATGGCGCGACCTGTTCCCTTCCGCCCTGAATGGAAGGTGAAAGTGAAAAGCTCCTTCGAGGATGGGGCCCCCGAAGAGGTATGGATGTGCGCTCCTGATAAAGAGGAGCCACTGAAAAAACTTTTCTATTATTCCAATGGAACCATTTGGAAAGAGCATGATGTGGAAAATGGTGTTCAGCATGGAGTGAGCGTCGAATACTACGAAGGGGGAACAGAAAGAAAGGTCTCATCCTATGCCAACGGAAAAAAAGAGGGCGTTGAATACGGCTATTTGGAGAATGGACGAGTTGCGTATGAAAGGATGTTTTCCTCTGGCAAGGTCGAGGGAAAGGAGAAAACGTTTTGGCCGTCAGGAGCACTAGATACCGAGACATGGTATAGGCAAGGGCAAAAGCATGGTGTGGAGCGTTCTTATTACGATGGGGGAGAGAAAAAAAGCGAGGCGACGTATGAAAATGGGCTGCTTTTTGGACGCCGTTTTGTCTGGTGGCAGCAGGGAGGGGTAAAAGAGCTTTCATATTGGAAAAACGGTCTGTTATCAAATAACGGTAACACGGCGGCGGTAACAAAGTACGATGAAGGCGGGGCGGTTGTCGAGCGTCGAAAGATAATCGCCGGTGTAGAACATGGTTGGGCCTCTTTTTCTCACTCAAGTGGTAGTGAGGCCATGCGTACGTGTTATCATTTGGGAGAAAAAGAGGGAGTACAGGACGAATATGATGAGGCAGGAGCTCTCATTGCCCACCAGGAGTTTCTTCATGGTCAATCTATAGGAACGGCCTTTCGCCTTCATCCAAATGGTGGAGTGGCATATTCAGCAAAGTTTTCAAAACCCGGATGTGGGACAGCAGAGCTTTTTGATGAGGATGGTAGACGTCTTCTCTGCCGCTATAGCGTGAAAAATGGAGTTCTTGACGGTGAACTTCAAGAGTGGGATTCGCGCTCCGGTCATTTGAGAAGAAAGCTTCATTTCGAAGAGGATACTTTTTCTGGTCTTCAAGAGGAGTATCATCCCAACGGGAAGATAGCCAAGAAGTTCGCTTACAAAAATGGTCTGAGACAGGGGAAACAGGAAGAGTGGTTCGAAACAGGACAGCTTCAGATTGCTGGAAATTTTGAAAAAGGAATTAGGAACGGCACCTTTGAGACATGGTATCTTAATGGGGCAAGAAAGAGTCTTCTCACGTATAAGGGAGGGTTAATTTGCGGAGTTGAGAAGTGGTGGCATGAAAATGGTAAAAAAGAACGAGAGCTACCGTGGAAAGAGGGAAAATTGCATGGAAAGGTGCATGAATGGGCATTAGATGGAGCCCTTTCATCTATTGAAGAGTGGGAAAATGGAGTTCCTCACGGTAATTGGACAAAGTGGCACTCCAAAAATCAGAAAAAAGAGAGCTGTGCCTATGTTCGAGGCCTTTTGGATGGTGAGGAGTTGAGTTGGTATGAAAATGGCCATCCTAAGCGACAAGCCCTTTGGAACGAAGGAAAGAAAGAGGGAAGGGTTCTTGAGTGGTACAAAGACGGCTCATTGGCATTTGAAGGTCGCTTTGTTGATAGTAAGCCAGAAGGCTCTCATCAGAAGTTTTTCATGAGCGAAAATGGTCAGGCTGTGCTCGCTTCAGAAGAGGTTTTCAAGGCTGGTTGCCACGAGGGAGAACAGAAATCATATTTTGCTAACGGGCAACTCAAAATGATCTGCTGCTATAAGGCAGGGCAACTCGATGGTGTGAAGAAAATGTTCACAGAAGACGGAGAGCTAAAGTTTATTGCTACATACAGACAGGGCATGCTGGAAGGAAAGGTTATTCACCATCGTTCAGATGGCATGGAAGAGATTCAGTACTTTAAAGACAACCATCCAGACGGTCTTTGGCAGATATATTACCCCCCTCATGAGACATTTGGAAGAGTAAAGGCTCTGCAAGCTTCCTTTTCTGAGGGTCTTCTAGAAGGAGAGTTTTCTGAGTTCGATGAGGCGGGGACAAAGAGCCTATCACTCTTTTACAAAGAGGGAAAGAGAGAGGGAATTGCCACAATATATGGTCATGATGGGCGTGTTATTATGACAGCAGAGTATTGCGATGGCGCTCAAGAAGGACCAATGCGGCACTACTATCCAAATGGTGCTCTCATGAGAGAGGTTGTCTTTCACGCCGATCAACAAGAGGGCGAAGAGCTCTCCTATTTTGAAGATGGGACAATTGCTGGTAGAGCCTTTTACCTACATGGAAAGCCGCACGGGCTTGTCCAGAGCTGGAATGAGAAGAAGGTATTAACTTTCGAGGCACAGTATAACGAAGGGTTGCGTTCTGGAAAGTTCAATAAATACTACGATGATGGCTCACCACGACTCATACAAGAGTTTAAGGATGATATTCTTGTACACAAACAGCTCTTCCCCTCCCCCCATGGAAGGAACTAAATCGGAAAATAAAAAGTTCCGTGTCGCCAGTAGTGCGTTGAGAGAGAAGATGAAGGCGAGAGAGCTCGGGAGGAGAAAAGCTCTTTTTCCTCGCCTCAACGATCACACGGGCGTCTTGTTCTAACGGAAGAAGCGTATCTACTGCCGTGATGATTTCATTGAGAAGCTCCTTGTGTTCATAGGGAGGATCTATATAGACAAAGGAAAAGGTCTCCTCTTTCTTAGAAAGCATAGAAATGGCTTGTAGTGCGTCTATGGAGAGAAGCGAGCACTGTTTCGCGATACCAAACCGTTCGATATTGGTACGAATACGCTCTGCTACCCCATTATTTTTCTCGATGAAGGTGCAGCTCTTAGCTCCTCTGCTTATCGCTTCAAACCCCATGGCGCCTGTTCCTGCGCACAGATCAAGAAATCGGGCTCCTTCGATCCTATGTTGGCACATGTCAAAAACTTGTGAGCGAACCTTACCTGACGTTGGGCGCACGGGGCTTTTCTTGGAGATAACGAGTTCACGGTTTTTTAAAAATCCAGAGCTTATTCTCATGGGCAAAGGGGGTTGTAGGCGCCATAGTGGCTAATAAGGGTTTCTGCAAGCAGAGGCTGAACATCATTTATTTTCTCATATACCTCAAGTCCTTTTGCGTTCTCACCTTGGCTAAAGTACAAAATGCCAAGACGCAACAGAGCGTTATAATCTTCGGGGTTCATGGATATGATGGTCTCGTATTCTTCGATCTCTTTTTCTGGAAGAGAGAGTTCCTTGTAGCTGATGGCAAGCTGATCGTGGACCCACAGCTCGTTAGGAGCAAAAGATCGCAAAATAGAAAGCTCTTCTATAGCTCTCTTTGAGCTTGTTTTTGCTTTTTCATGGAATCGTCTTTGCGTTGGTATTGGAAAAAAGATTCTCATTGATGGGGAACTGGGACGCACATAGTGGTGAGAAAGGGTGACATAAAGATTGGCAAGGGCCGCATGGTAATGAAGATTTGTGGGGAGAAGTTTGATTTGGGTGATAAGGTGTTCGGTTGCCCTAATGAGAAGTAGTTCAATAAGCATATGGAAGGGGTGCCAGAGGAAAAATCCACATATTTTGTTGAGAAATCCATAGTAAAAAAGCTTGGGAGGTAGATGTTGAACAGAAAGGGCCAATGAAAGAAGCTTTTCTGCTTTGGTATCAGGTGTTGGTGCCTGTATCTCCTTGTCCATAAGAAGGGCCGTTCGAATGGCGTTTTGTCGTATGTACTCTTTGGTGTGGGTATAGACAAAGTAGAAAATGAAAATAAGCGCTGTGAAGGTAATGCAAGAAATGGCAACAATAAGATCGAGACCATAGCTGTAGCCAAAAATGGCCGTAAAAAAGAGAGCCGAAAAACTTATAATAAGGCCAACGTAGGTGAAAAAAAGGAGCAACAGTGTCGTGGAAAAACGTCGCAAATGGTTCATAGGTATTCATCTTGATGTGTAGATCTCGGAAGAAGAACTTCTGTTGGGGCCTCTTTGATTACCTCCACAGCCTCTTTTTTGCCCTGGCTGACCTCTTCGTAGTAGAAAATGAGAAGACCAATAAAGACAATGGCTAGAGAGATAAAAAAGGAAGCGGTAACCATTTCGTTGAGGAAAATCCAGCCGAAAAGGGCAGTAAAAAGCGGTGTAGAAAGACCTGCAAATGACATGAAGGTGGGGGAAAACCGTTTGAGAAGATAGCCATACAGGTTGTAGCAGATGATGTTAGAGACAATGGTGAGGAAAATAGCGGTTTGAATCCAGACAGAATAGTCACGGACGGGAATAGGAGTCCATTTTTCACAAAACAGAGAGTGAATGGTTGCAAATAGACCGCCAAGGAACATGGAATAGCCGTTGGCAACGATAGGAGAACAGTTGTCATGGGTGACGAGTTGTTTGAACACAATCCATCCGATAACTGTGGAAAATACAGCGCCTAGAACAGCAAGTTCAGGCCAGGAAAGAAACCAAATTTGCCCGATAATGGCCTCTGCTCGATTTTGCTGGGCAAGGATGGGAATGAAACCTATAAATCCAATGATAAGACCAAGCCATTTTCTCGGTGTGAGGATTTCACTAAGGATCATATAAGAGAGAAGGGCCGCCACAAATGGAGAGAGACTGTAGATAAAACAGGTCTTAAAGGAGGTGAGATATTTAAGTCCCCATAACTCCAGAATGTTTGTTAGATATATATTAAATAGTCCGAGAAGAAAAATACGGAAAAAAGCGGTTGTGGGGATAGAGAGGCTTGAGCGGTTCTTAAGGGCAGCCCAGCTAACCATTAAAACTCCAGAAAAAATCATTCTGCTGCCGACAAGGAAAAATGGATCTGCATAATAGAGCGCTTCTTTGGCGGCCGTAAAACAGCTAGCAAAAAGGGCGTACATTACGAAAACAAGCCACATAGAAGGATCCCTTAACGGTATCTATAATGTTGAAAGTGTACCAGGGATCTATTTTTTTGCATATAGAGGGTTTTGGTACTAACTGTATTAGTTTTTTTGTTTTTTGCTAAAAGTTTGTTTGGTTGTTTTCATTGAGAGGAATTTCTGTTTCGTGTACCATTTTTAGGTCATTTATATTTTCTTAATTTTATTTGATATAAATTACTCTATCTAGACCAACGCGTGAGGTTACAGATGCACAAGCCAAAGTTATTGTTAATCGAGGATGAAGAGGATATTGCTGCTCTGATTAAGCTGCAGGCTGAGATTGCCGGTTACCAGATAGAAGTGGCCTATGATGGGCTCAACGGATACAGTGCTGTGGAAAAGCATAAGCCAGATCTTTTGATATTGGATATTATGCTTCCTGGGCAAAGTGGGTTGGATGTCTGCCGCAAGGTTAAGACCAATCCTGAGTTGAGTCATATTCCAATTATCATGATCTCTGCAAAAAGTGAAGAGACAGATGTTGTTTTGGGTCTCGAGCTTGGAGCAGATGATTATGTGACAAAGCCCTTTTCGCCTCGCATACTCTTTTCTCGGGTCAAGGCTGTTTTGAGACGGGGGACAGAAGATGAAAAGCCAGAGCCGACTATAGCGTTTGGGGAGTTTGTCGTTGATGTTGAAAAATACAGGGTGAAAAAGGGAGATAAGCCTATTCAACTCACCCTCTCTGAGTTTGGCATCTTGCGAAGGCTTGTTTCAAACCGAGGAAAGGTCCTCACCAGAAATCAACTGCTCGATGACCTACAAGGTGATGATAGCTTTGTTGTCGATCGTAATATTGACGTTCATATTGCTGCTTTGCGCAAAAAGCTGGGGCCAGGCTTCGAGTATATCGAAACAGTCCGTGGCGTTGGTTACCGATTTCTAGAAGAGTAGCTCCCTCCCCTTCTATTCGGCGACAACCCCTGCTGTCTGCTCTTGTTTTGCTTTAACTACCACAACATCTGTAAGCATATCATAGAGCGTCTGCTTTTTCTTCGTGAAGAAGATAGGGAGAAGCGGGAGGAAAAAGGCCATAAACGTGGAGAAGAGAGTCAGAATTAACGCGACGTATGGGGGCGCCTCGCGATAATAAATCGTCACAGATGGCCCACACAAGTAGAGAAGATATCGACCTATTGAACGAAGGCGTGAGAGACGTTTGGAATTTTTTGTACAGATACAAATTCCCATGAACTCCATGCCTGGCGTTGCTTGTGTTGAAGATGTCTCCAGGTAGACGAAATAGAACAAGACAAAGAAAAAGTTGAGCATACCAAAAAGAAAGGAAAGTTCTGGAGTGGAACTGAAAGACGGTCCAAGGCACTGAAGAAAAATGTCCATGGGTAACCAGAGAGCGAAAAGGATAATCCTGTCTACTACGTTTGCCCAAAAGCGGGAAGATGCAGATGCATAGTTCATAATTTCTTATTTTTTATAAAGTAATATGAATTATAAATGAGCTTAATAAAAAACGCAACTAATTTGGTTTTTATGAGGTTTTTGAAAAGAGGAACAGATTGCTTTTTTTAAGCATTTCAAGGTCTGCACCAAAGTAACTGCGTGCAAGTGTAGGTGAAAACTCTTGAGAGCCTCTTCGCAAGCGAGTGAACCGCATGGAGACTCCTTCTGTTGTCGGCTGCAGTTCAATTTCTAAAGAGAGCATGGTGGAAAAAGGCCAAAATAATCGTTCTGGTTTCGTAGCAATAAGGACAAGAGAAGAACCAGATCGCTTTGGTGTAATTGCAAGAGTGCCGGATTGGCTGGTTCCTTGAGATAAAATATCTATAATCGTATGAGGTTGTATCGTTTGTATGAGGTGCGCCATCTCATGGCTATTACTTTCAAGTGAAGCTTGCTTCATTTTCTCCTCGAAAGAGAGTCGCTGCTCTTGCCAGTAGATCGGATCTCTATCGAGCTCTTGGCGAGTAGCAAAGTAGAGATCTCTGCTTTGCTTGACGTCCTTGGGGATAGAAAAAAGGTCTGCATGTGAAAACCACCCCGCAATAAAACTGATCAGTATGGTAGAAATCACAATAGAGGCTTTCCATTGGAACAGAGGTGCCGCAGATTTTGGGTAGTTGCTGTTTGGCAGAGCCAGTGGGTCTAGAAGATCTTTATTACTCTGTTTCATACGAAAAATTCCGGGAAAAATAATAAGCGCAAACCCTTTTGTTCATGGAGGGCAGACTTTTTCCATACATTTCCGTATACGTAAAGACTTAATTTTGATCAAGATCTTTGTTCAAAAGTAGTAACATTACAGACGCTCTGATAGGATCTTGACCTGGAACACATTGCTTGTGTCCCAGGCCCAGTTATGCATTTTCAAAAGAGGTCAATGACTCTCTTTGTTTAGAGAAATAAGGGAAGGGGGAGCTGGAGATCGGTATCTTCTGAGCCTGAAGAGTCCTGCTCGTCTTGGGTAACGGGTCTTTTTATCATGTAGACCTTTGCGTTGGGATCTGTTGTCGGGGCCTGTAATCCTTCAGTTACTGATTCACGTACTGCATCTGGTATGAGCTCTAGCTGACTATCGTCTAAACCGACCCTGTCGAGAGATTCGATCCCAGTTGGTAGACTGATGAGAGGGTTGCCTTGTAAGGATACGTACTTGAATCTGGGGTGGGAGCAGACCGATTCCGGAAGGTTTTCGAATCTGTTTCCATCGAGTAAGAGAGTATCAAGCTTTGTAAGACCAGCAACACGGTCTGATAGGGTGTTGATTTTATTTTTTCCCAGATCAAGATGACGGAGGTTTTTTAGATTAAAAAGCTTTTTGGGAAGAGAGGCAATATAGTTGTTACGTATACACAGCTTAAAAAGATGCTTACATTCGCCGATTTCTTTTGGGATATCCATGATAGCTTCATTGGCTACATTGAGCGATTTCAGCTTAGGGATAGTGAGGAATTCTTTTGGAATACAGGTCATGCTACGCTCATGTGTTTGTTGACCTGGCGTAGGATAGAGATTGTTCATAGATATTTTCCCAAGCACGAGCTTTAGCTTTTTGTCTTCTTGCAATCGAGCACGGATGATGTCTGCTTTCAGTGAAAGAGTTTTAGCGCGAGACAGGCCAGGAATAGACGCTCTTTTTTTCCAAGAAGGACCAACGAGACTTAGGTCATAGGCTGCCTTAAAGAGACGGAAGAGAAGCCTTTGATTGAGAATGATTTCATCTGCTGAATGATTAAAAAAAGCCTTTTCTTTTTCAGTAAGAACGGATGATTCTTCAAAGATTTGAAGAATAACCGCAACACGCCAATAGAGTTGAGTACGGTGTAAAGTGAGAGAGTGAGAATCACCGTGAGGTGGAGTAACGCCAAAGCGAGCAAGAAGAGCAAATAAAGATTCTTCAGATAGCTGTCTGTTTGCTTGGGCGACATTATGCAGATCTTGAGGCGATAAATGGGAAAAGATGCGTGCCCGAGCGGCTTCATCTATGGTGTCTACCATGTTGCATGGCTGTTTGAACATCTTGTGTTTGATACGTGTTCCAAATGAATGCAACTGTTCAACGAGGCCGTGAAAAATTGTGTGCGTTGTATGCGTGATTTGCGACCAGCGAGAAGAGTTGTTCTGGCTCTCTTCAGGGCGAGGTCTTTGCAAAAACTTCGGAAAAAAACTACTAATATAGATACTCATAATATAAACTTTTTGTTTTTAGTTTTAAAAAATTAACCTCCATAGTAGCAAAAAATAAACATTATTTCAATAATAATATTACCGAAAAGTAAAGTGGGCCGTGCTGTTTGATGGGCACTTGGTGTACGGGCGTTTACAGGTGGTGAAGGAGCTCTTCTTGACGGTCTATCTGTTCCCATGAAAACCCAGGTTTTCCAAAGTGGCCATTATAGGCAGTAGAAAGGAAAATAGGAGTTGTCAGAGAAAGGTCTGAGATAATAGCGCTTACTGAAAAATCAAAGCTTTTTTTAATAGCGCTATAGAGATCGTTCATGGGAACGGCCTGTGTGTTAAAGCACTCTACGGCCATAGAGATAGGCTCTTTTTTGCCGATAGAATAAATGAGTTGGACCCTGCATCGAGTAGCAAGCTGGGCTGTGATAATGTGTTTTGCTACCCACCGTGCCATATAGGCCGCCGATCGATCGATTTTCGTACCATCTTTTCCCGAAAACGCCCCTCCCCCGTGACAAATACTGCCACCATAGCTGTCAACGATCTGTTTTCTTCCCGTGAGCCCTGTATCGGCAGCGGGACCTCCAAGAACAAAGCGACCGGAAGGGTTGATAATGATAGAGGAAAAAGGGATATGGAATTGTGCAGAGATTTTTTCTATATGTTGTAAAAGATAGGAGCGAACCTCTTCAACACAGACTTCTTCGGGATGTTGCCAAGAAAGTATGATGGAGTTGTCTCTATTATCGGGGAGGTCGAGAGTAACTTGCGTTTTGCCATCAAGTCCAAGGATGGGAGAGCGCTTTTCTTGGATGTTTCTGATAAGCGAGCGAGCAATCTCATAAGATATCGGCATGGCGGTTGGAGTTGCAGAAGTGGCATAGCCGTAGACCATACCCTGGTCTCCCGCTGTGATCTCTTGAGAGCCCTTTCTGCCAACAGAATGAGAGATGTCAGGAGATTGTTGTTCTATCGAGTGAATAATCTCTATCGTTTTAGCAAGATTGGTGTAACCGATATCAAAGAGTGTGTTTCTGGCAATCTCTTCAAGGTGTAAAGAGGCATCGGTTGTAATCTCCCCACCTATTACCAACAGGTTATGGGAGATGAGAGCTTCAACAGCCACACGGCTAGTAGGATCTTGTTTGAGACAGGCATCGAGAATGGCGTCCGAGATCTGATCACAGATCTTGTCTGGATGGCCGCGAGCAACTGCTTCAGAGGCTTCATATTCAGACATGGTGCTCCTCTATATTTGCGAGGGCAACGGCGAGGGGTTGCCCAAGGAGAGGTTCTGCGAGTTTTTCAAAGCGAGAGGGATCAGATGTTGTGAAAAAGTGTCTTGAAGGCGCAGTCGAGGATTGCTGTTCATAGGAGAGAGCGGACGCAATTTCATGAGCGCATATACGGGAGGGAGTGACAATTGTGACATCGTCCCCGATCTCTTTTTGGATAAGGTTAAGAAGAGGAAGATAGTGTGTACATCCTAAGATCAAGGTATCAATCTTTCTCTTCATTGGGGAAAGATAGTTCCTTAAAAGGGTTTGGATTTGCTGTGTATCATCGCAACCTTGTTCGACAAGTGTGGCAAGAAATGGACATGGAACACCAATGATCGGTACTTTGGTATAGAGAGAATAGAGATCTGCTTCGATAGTCCGAGCTGTCGCGATAAGACCGATCTTTTTTGTTTTAGATACACTAAGAGCGTATGTTGCGACAGTTTCGATAACATCAAAAAAGGGGACTGAAAAAAGGTTTCTAAGGTGCTCAAGAGCTGTAGAACAGACGGTGTTACAGGCAATGACAATTGATGTAGCACCTTGATTCAACAAAAAAGAGGTAGCCTCTGTCGCATATTGAGTGATGGAGGAAGCGTGTTTATTGCCGTATGGAAAACGAGCAGTATCTGCAAGATAGATGATATCATACGAAGGAAGAAGCTCGATGAACTCTCTAGTAAGAGTTACTCCTCCAAGGCCAGAATCAAAGATTCCTATCTTTGCACGACCCTTAGTCATGAGTTATTTAAGATCTAGACTCTGTCCGGGACGGATGTTTGAGTCTTTGAGGTTGTTGATATCCATGAGCTTTTTCACGCTTGTCTTGTGAGCTCTTGCAATCTTATCAAGAGAGTCCCCTGATTTAACGATATAACTGTCCTTACTCGGTACTTTGTCCCCTCCCATGGCGAGGGTAAGTGCGCGAAGAGCACTTTCGAGCTCTTTGATAGCACGACCATTTTGCTTTTCGCCCTCTTTAACCTCTTGAATTGTCTTGGAGAGAGTATTTACGCTCTTTGAAAGTTCATTAGAATGGTTTTTAAGGGTCTGCAAATCTTGTTGTAGCTTTTCGACGGTCGAAGAAAAGCTTTTTTGCTGTTGAGCAGATCCTTTTTGATTGTTGTTGAGGGTCTCCCGTGTTGCTAAAAGAAGTTTTGAGACTTCTTTCTGAAGCGATTCACGAGCCTGTTCTTGAGTCGATATGCTATTTTTAAGCATGTTAACTTCAATTTCACAGTTGTGAAGTCGGTTGGCAATATTCGACTGATTTGCGCAGAGCGGAGAAAGAAAAAAGAGCGCAACAAGAGAGTTTGTAATCACTGAAAATCGTACCATTGGTATTCTCTCTCAAAGATTATTTTTCGTAGATTTTAAACTGCCCTCGACGGTTTAGACGGTGAAACTCCTCTCCGTCTTCATCAAACAAGAGCCGTTCTTTTCCATATGAGATAGTGAAAAGCCTGTCTGGAGAGGCACCTTCGCGAACAAGCGCTGTACGCACTGTATTGGCACGGTTTGCACCAAGGGCAAAATTATAGGCTGCAGAGCCACGTTTGTCACAATGTCCTTCTATAAATAAACACATTCTAGGATGCCTTGAGAGGTAAGAGACTATATGCTGAAGAATCTGCATATTGTCGTCTCCCTTGATCAAACTAGAGTTGTAGGGAAAGTGGACATGTTCAAAAACGGCCGCTAGATCAGGATCTAAAGCAGGATCTTTAAAAGCGTCTATACCGGGCACAGAACTTCCTTCATCTCCAGGAGATTCTGCTGGTGCTGGAATTGCTTCTGCATCGCCGATGAGAAGATCCTCTTCATCATCGAGAGGAATGAAGTCTTTGGGTCGTCTGGAAACACGCTGTCGTTCTTCAAACTCACCCTGATGAGCTATCTGGCGAGACGTCCCTTGCTTCCCACCCACTGAGCTCATCCCTCGGCTCATATGGCGACTCGCTGTCTTTGTATCGTTCCATACATCATCAGCAGAACGTGTACATCCTACACATCCTAGAATAAGCAATGATAGAAAAATTGTTTGTACCTGTTTCATGGAACATCCCCAAAAAATTGAAAAGGATTTACAAGGCCCATTTATATATCAAGAGGCTCCCACACTGCAAAGAGTTTATCGTCTGTCCCCGAAGAAATTTTTGTGGCCTCTGGTTGATTGAGATTAATCATGTACACATCGCACCCTGAACTTGTGTACGCATGGAAAATAAGATGTAAACTGTTAGCGGCCCACGATGGGCTTTCCTTACTACCCTCACCACAAGAGATCTGTTCTTCGCTCCCTTTTTCGATATCATATACCCAAATTTCTCTATTTCCACTATTTCGCGCACTATAGGCGATCTTTTTCCCGTCGGGAGACCAGCATGGAGAGGTGTTATTACGGCACTTTTTTGAGATGAGAAGGGGTTTTAGATCAGCTGATTTTGCTCCAGGCCTTGGCACATCCATGAGATAGATACGGGGACATCCATCTTTGTTTGAGACGAAAGCGATCTTTTTCCCATCGGGAGAAAAGCAGGGGCAACCGGTTGCTGTTCCACGAACATGGAAGATCTGTCGCGGTTTTCCAATGGCGCCGACACTTGTTTCAAACTGAGCGAGGTAAAGGTCGGCAGTTCCCGTGATATCAGAACAAAAAGCTATTTGAGATCCGTCAGAAGAAATGGCAGGTGTTAGTTGATTTCCCCGCATTGTGGTAACTCGTTTTGGAGTGCCGCCGTAGAGAGAGAGGGTATAAAATTTCGGCTGTCCGAGTTCATAAGAGACATAAAGAAAATTATGAGAGGTACGTTCACGCTGGCCGGAGCTGAGAAGTGATAACGAGCGTTTGGGGATCCATAGGGGAGTTGCACATAGTGAATTGGTATGGGTGAGCTGGCGACTATTTTGACCGTCGTAGTCTGCTTCATACACTTCCGAGGCGTATTGGGGTTCATTTCGTACGCTTGGAAGTCGGCGCTTAGCAACGAAAAGAATCCTGCTTGAGGCGATACCCGGTTTCCCATACAGGGCCTGGTGGATTGTGTCTGCCAGCTGGTGAATCTTTCTCCGATCTTGAGCAAGGTTTCCTGTGCATTCAACAGGGCCGACGTTGCGACTTGTCGATGCTGTTACTTCGATAATCTTGGCAAAGAGGTTACTTCCCTGCATTTGAAGGCGAATAAGGTGGGAAAGACCTGTTGCTTGTAGTGCTTTGAGATTGACAGCCTCATTAAACTTTGGATTGCCAAGAGCTGTCCGAACCTCTTTTTCCTCCTTATCCTCGATGAGCTTATTCATGGCATTATGGCCGATGTCAAAGCGCAAAACATCTTGGAGTTGTTTAGTGTATGAGTCGCCGAATTTCGGAGCGTCAGAACGCGTCTCTTCAATATAGGTCGGAAAAAGAGAAGTTTCCTTCCCCAAAAAAACAAGCAATTCTTCTGACTCTTGAGAGCAAAAGAGGGGCGTGGCTGCAAGAAGAAAGAAGAAGGAGAAACGAAACATATGACTCAATTCCATGCTATGAGTATTCGAAGGGCCAATGGTAATCGACTTTCGAAAATCCTTCGAGAAGAAAAAAAAGATTTTCCCCTATTTCCAGCCGGTTTCTAGGTAAGATGTATCTTTTTCAAGACACAAAACGGCCTCTTTTACGTGGGGAGTTGTCAGATGGGGTAAGCTGTTGTGCGCAAAAAATCCCATTTCTTCGCATTTATGAGGTTCATTGTTTGTGATCTCTCCCTCATACGAGAGAATTTCAAAGAAAACGTCCATGTAGACCCTTTCTATAGAGTTTCTGTGTACAGTAAGCATGTATCTTAGGCCGTCTGTTTTTACATCTATACCGAGCTCTTCCTTGGCCTCTCGTATGGCTGCCATAGAGGCGCTCTCATTTTCGTCGATATGACCCATGGGCAGGCCGTAATAATTGTCCATGTAGCCTGAATGAGACCGTTTCAACAGAAAAATGCGATCGCTATCTTGCAAAACTAAGGAGATAGCACCTGCTATTTTAAATCGTTCTTTCATTTCCAACCTTCCTCCGTGTAGGGGATCTTATTTTCCAAACATGAGATAGCCTGTTTCACATAAGGAACGGTCTGTTCTGGTAAGCTGCACACGGAAAAAAACTTCCATTCTTGGCATTTGTGAGGTTCATTGTTTGTAATCTCTCCCCCGTAGGAGAGAACCTCAAAGAAGATATCCATGTACACCCTGTCTATGGAGTTTCTGTGCATGGTGAGAGCGTGTCTTAGATTCTCCTTTTTAAGAGAGATACCTATCTCCTCCCTGGCCTCTCGGATAATGGCCTCAAGAGCGCTTTCATTTTCATCGATGTGTCCTGCCGGCAGGCTATAATAGCCATCCATAAAACCCGAATTTGCCCGTTTTCCCAGCAAAATGGTGTTACCAGTTTTTAAAAATAAGTAGGCGGCGCTTACAATCTTGAATCTTTCAGCCATAGAGTTCTCCATAGAAACTGGGATAAAGCGTAGCAGCCCATTTTCAAAGAGGTCAAGATGTTTTGCGTCGAATTCAGTTCCTAGCGCACATATCAACCCTTAGTCGAGGGTATTGAATTATTCGTGGTCATTTTTATAGAATGAAAGATTCGCCAGAAATAAAATCTGCCCGAAAATGCCCTTCGATACTCTTTTCATAGAACAGGCCATTTTTTTGAACTTTAGTTCAATAAAAAATGGCCTGTTCTCATGGGGAGTCTGAGGGGTTTGCCCCTCAGGCGGGGGTGTGGGGGCGGCAGCCACCACCTTAGAGGTGTGAATTATTCAACGTCGTTTTTTCTTGAATCTTGTTTTCAACGCAAGTGTCTGCGTATCTTGGGTATTATCAAAAAAGAATGAGCGAGAAAAGGAGACTGAAGATGGAAATGCTTATCGTCGTCGATGAAGATGATCGTGAAATTGGTCAGATGGAAAAGTTGGAAGCTCATGAAAAAGGGGTACTCCACCGAGCAATCTCTGTCTGTCTCTTTGATGATCAGAAAAGGTGGCTTATTCAGAAAAGGGCTGCATGTAAGTACCACTGTCCAGGGCTTTATGCTAACAGCTGCTGTTCACACCCTCGATCTGGAGAAATGACAATAGAGGCTGCCTCTCGTAGGATATATGAAGAGCTTGGTATCCATGCTTCTCTTTCTTTTTGTACCTCCTTTATCTACAAAGAAGATGTTGGTGGAGGCCTTATTGAGCATGAATATGATCATCTTTTTGTCGGGTTATGTTCTGTCACTCCCTCTCCCAATCCAGAAGAGGTAGAAGGAGTTGAGTGGTGGACGTTGGACCAGATTAAAGCAAAACTTAGAACACACCCTGAGATTTTTGCTCCATGGTTTCCTATTATCGTGGAAAAAATAGAGCTGTTAGGAGGACCAGACAAGGTCATTTGAGAGGCGCAATAAAAACGTATGTTCCCTTTCATTTGGAAAACAGGTGCCAAATGGTGAAAAGGTTAAAGTGGGTAGCTTTTGAGAGAGAGTCTGCTTTATAGCACCACTTGTACCAGACGTTACTGCAACTTTTACTGCCTTGCCTGAACGATTGATGGTGATTGCAACGCTTGCTTCCCCATGCTCTGGAAGTTTGATACCGAGCTGTAATCGTCTGACTAAATCATCTGTATAGGCACTTTCTTGCGAACCTTTTTCCTTTGCCTTATCAATAAGAGACGTATCTGTATTAAGAGATGAAATGGGCTTGACCGAGGAGGGTTTTGAAGATGAGGATGTATTTGCGGTCGTAGATTTATTGAGGTGGGAGAGGGCCTCTGCAAGCAATTTCGAGTTGTCAGGCTTGGTTGGGCTCTCTTTTTTCACCACCTTTTTAGCGGGAGCCTTTTTCTTTTTGATCGGTTGGGGCTCCTTTTTTTCCTCAGGGGGGGTCTCCTGAGGGTGTGGCGCCTCGGAAGAGGTAGTGTGTGCGATCATAGGAGTAAGCTGGACGGTTTGGACACGAAGCCGTTTGTGGGAGGTGACAGGGGTAGAGGAAAAAGAGACGGAGAGAAAAATAAGCAGAAAGAAGTGAAGAAAGGCAGAGCGGATAAATGCTTTTTTATGCTGTTGAAACACTATTCCCTCCCCTTTTTTCTTATTGTGTTACGATGGGGCAAGGACAATATCCATCTCTTCAAATCCCGTCTGTTCCAGGCAGTTTTTCAGCCTTTGATACGTTCCAAAATGGGCCTGTTTATCATGGAAAACCTGAGGGCGGGCCTGTGGATAGAGTTGCCGTGTTTTGATCAGCTCAGATGCAAGATCCTCGGAAGAAACAACGATACCGTTAAGAAGAAGAGTATTATCTTCTCTGACATGAATCTGAATGGGACTTTGGCTATTTATCGAAATAGATTCGTGGTTGATGCCTGCTTGGGCAAGATGTACCTGCTCTTTTTCAAGCAAGGGCGCGATGATAATAAAGGCGATGAGAATAACAAAGACAACGTCGATAAGAGGAGTGATGTTGATAACGGGCTCTGTGTCGAGAGAAGAGCCTCTTTTTGCAAGTGGCATTAGACCTCAACAGTTCTATAGTGCATGGTAAATGAAGAGAGCACCTCTGTTCCAAACCGTTCCATTTCATGATCGAAATCAGAAATAGAATTTTTCAAGTAGTTGTATCCAACAAGAGCTGGGATGGCGTTAAGCAGGCCTATGACCGTTGTGGTCAGAGCGAGAGAAAGCCCTCCAAGAACTTGCTGATTACCGCCCATAGCGCCCTCAAGAGAAACTCCTGAAAAGGTGATAAGAATACCATAAACAGTTCCGAGGAGCCCCAAAAAGGGAGCGAGGGTAACAATAGTGGAAAGAAGGTAAAGGTGGCGTTCAAGATATTTGGTGATTGTCGATATCGTTGTTAGAGCGTGGTTTTCTAAAAGTGTGATATCAGCAGAGGCAAGGGTGCTCTCATCACGTACCTGCTCGTTTTTATTGAGAAGCTCCGTTGCCTTTCGCTGTAAGACATCATAGAGAATGTAAAAAGCGTTAGGAGCGTGTGGATCTGCCTTTGAGATAAAGGGAATGGCCAAAGGATCTCCCTTATGTTCAAAGAAAGCCTTTTTGAAGAGAAGAGATTCCTGATGGACTTTTGAGGAAATCTTCCATTTGTGGAACAAAATTGTCCAGCTTATTAGGGAGATGGCAAGTAACGCCATGAAGATGAGCTTTCCAATAAAATCAGAGTTTTCCCACGCGGAAAAAAAGGGGTTTTGTGAGGCTCCAATAATAACGATAGGGGTAATAAGCATAAGACACTTCTTTTTTTGTTAAAAACGTAACTTCTATCTGTTTTCTTTTGGTATAGTCTGGCTTCCCGCATTTTTCAAGTCTGGGGAAGGGGTTCTACCTGGAGGCGTACTCCATCTCTTCTTCGTTTATCTCACTTGATCGGAACTGTTGTGCCGAATAATTAGCAAACTGGGCAAGTTCTTTTCTGTACGTAAGGTTGATATTTCCCACACCTCCATGTCTGTTTTTTGCCACAATTAACTCTGCCTGTCCAGGACGGTCATAGGGATCATAATACTCCCTTCTTAAGAGAAATAAAATAACGTCGGCATCCTGTTCAATGGAGCCTGATTCACGAAGATCGCTCATGATCGGCCTATGCCCAGTTCTTTCCTCAACGCGTCTTGAGAGCTGCGAGAGACAGAGGACGGGAATATCGAGTTCACGAGCCAGGACTTTAAGCATTCGCGAAATTTCAGAAATTTCACTTTGTCTATTTTCGGCATTTCGTGCAGAACCGCTGATAAGCTGTAGGTAATCGATGATAAGCAGGCCTATATTGTGACTCTCTTTCATTCGACGGGCTCGTGATCTTACATCTGTGATTTTGAGCCCTGGTTGATCGTCAATCACAATGGTATGTTTTTGCATGTTGCTGACAGCTTCGACAACATGATGGAACTCCTCTGCAGAGAGAGAACCAGAGCGAATTTTTTCCGATTCAACCTCAGACTCAGAGCAAACTACCCTATGTACTAGCTGCTCTGCTGTCATCTCCAGAGAAAAGATACCGATAGGGATATTGTTACTAATGGAGACCCTTTGTGCGACATTGAGGGCAAATGCGGTTTTTCCCATACCGGGTCTGGAGGCAAGAATGATAAGATGAGAATTGTTCAGGCCGTTAATCATGCGATCAAGATCGATAAAATCAGTCGGAATACCGGTGATACTTGTCTCTTCAGGGCCAAGGCGCATAAAACGCTCTTGCTGGGCTTCTAACGCTTTGAGGAAGGGGTGCTCTGCCTGCTTGCCAGAGAGAATATCACTGACAAGTACTCCAGAATTAATGTTTTTGGCCTGCCCTATCTGGAAAAAGAGCTGTTGGGCTTCGTCGAGACTTGCACCCACATCTGGCGGCTCATCAAATCCCGTCTTTTCAACCTGCTGAGCAGCGTTGATCATACGGCGGAGCAGCGCTTTGTTTTTTACGATCTCTGTGTATTCATCAATATAAGAAGCGGTGCCGGCGTACTGGGCAAGTGTGGTAAGATAGACGACTCCACCGACTGTCTGGAGGGTATTTTGTCGTTTGAGCTCTTCGGCAACAATATGAATATCTGCGGGCTTATCAGTCTTATATGCCTCGTAGAGGCATTGGAAGATTATTTTATGTTCAGAAAAATAAAAATCAATATCACAAAGACGCTCTGCCGCAGTGTTCAAGCTGTTAATGGAGGTGAGCATGCAGCCGAGCACCATCATTTCTGCTTCTTTCGAATGAGGGGGAACCCTTGGTTTCATGAGAATTGCACCTGATGAATACATGTTTGCACGACTGTACCACAATGATGGGCCATATACCAAGAGGATCCGAGGTCGTTAACACATAGGTTGGTCTAACAGACTTATTCTTAAGTGATTGCGTGCTTCTATCCGAAAACTTGCTGAACCCACGAATTGACCGTTCTAAATAGTGTGTTGACACGGCGAAGCAGGGGCACTCTATCTGTTTGAATGGGAATAACTTCCCTTTTTCTGTCTTGCCATTTAGCTTTTGAGGTTATAACGCCGAGCTTTTCGAAAAGGTAGATAATAGCTTCTAGACGAAGCTCTCCCTGTTCATTGAAGACAAAATGTTCTAGGTAATCAGATACCCGGTCTGCTTCGATCGCTTCGGCTGGTTTTTGCCCTGGGGTCGGGAAAATATCATTATCATCAAGAAATGAATCGATAGAATCGGGAGATATTTTTAGTAGCCGCTTTTGAAGATTTGCGTAGTGGTCTTTTTTCCACAAAGAGGGGAGATACTCTTTGTGAAGGTCTATATATGCTTCGCGTGCCTCTGCGTCGCTCTTTAGGGCTGGCAGATACCATTCGGTGATGATAGCGTGTGGAGAATACAACTGAACGAATCTACTGCTTATGTCGGGGGCGCGGTAACCGGAGATTGTGTACCTGTCTTTAAATTGTTTCATCTGTTGGTACCCAGGAATACCGAACTGTTGTCCTAAGTCGCGGACTGCTCGTGTGAATGCATGAACGTTATGCGCTTTGTCGGCATACAGTTGGGTAACAACTCCTTCTAAAATCTCCTTTCGACATTCTGCGATGGTTTTCTGAAAAAGGTAAATGGGGGTCTCTTCAACTCCTTGGCAGACAAGAAGATACTGTTTAAGTGCTGTTGCAAAGTATCTTCCTCCACACGCGGTTGAGGCTTGGATAAACTCTTTTAATACTCCACGTGTGATATCAGGGTCGAATGTGTGCTGAATGCTGTGAATAATGTGTTGTATCTCCAACTCGATAGTGTGATAGAAAACTTCAAGTGCCCTAGAGTGTGCGAGAGGTGTTCCTTCGAAGGCAACCCGCCCGCTAACCCTGTTCAGGAATGTATTGAGGCGTTCTCTTGCATCTGCTCTGGCTTCTTCATATCCCTTTATTGTTGTCCAACTCGGAAGAAGATCATGGGGATTAAAAAAATTCTCGGCATTCGGATTTGTCCAGTTGATGCTATCGAAAATGTCAAGAAGCTGTTCTATATCGGGATTGCCTGCGACATGTTCTGAGGGTGTAAATTCAATGCATCCAGTTGAAAGATGAGCCCTGTTAATTTTAAAGCTTTTTAAGAGTAAGGTGTCAACGTCGCGTTCTGGATACTTTTTCCTCATTTCATCACAAGAAGCCACAACATTTTCACGATATGATGAGGAAAAAACTTCATCTTGGAGTTTGTTATCATCGAGAAGATAGGCAATTTCAACGACGTCAATAAAAGGAAAAGAGCTGAAGTTTCCGAAAGACTCTTTTTGGACTAAAGCTGTTGAGTCTAGCACCCTTATTAGTTCTTTTTCTATTTTTGGAGAACGCTCTTCGTTGATAATGATGCTGTGCCTAGAAAAGAATAGCTCGTTTAGAAAGGGTTCTGAGGCCTCTTTTGGAATTTTGCAGAACTCATCTTCTTGATATAGCCCGTTTAAAACAGCCATAAGAGGTGTGTGTCCAAATCGATTTTTAATCAAAGGGGAAATCTGTTTTGATAGAAGACGGATGAGAGGAACATTCCCACGAAGATAGGCAAGATGAAGAGCACTGTTTTCATCGGATAACGTAGCGTGGAGATTGACATCTTTGTCTAGAAGGGCTGCCACAGAAAGGGTCATATCTTGTAAAGCGGCCTTCGGAAGCATCTGATCTTCACGCTCCCCTTTTACTTTGCAGCCACCTTTGACGAGAAGCGAAAGAGCACGATCGTCAGGATGCTCCATGTCGATGGTATACCAGGCAAGGGCGGTTTTATCTTCTATGGAAACGTTATCAAGTGAGGCACCCAATTTTATAAGTTTTAAAGCAAACACCCTGTTTTTATGTACTGCAAGGGGAAGTAGTTTGCCTAGTAGGTGAGGTGGAATATCCTCTGGTATAGGGCGGTTGATACTTTCACTGTAGGCAATCTCAATAAGATTAAGCTCGAGAGCCAGTTGTATTGGGTGACGAGAATAATGAATCGATAAAAGGTTCACAGCACGAACTATTTGAGATCGAGTTGAGGTTTGACTACAAGAGTTTCGCTTTTTTAAAGCCAGGTCAATAGAAACTTTCATCACCTTAATGGCAGCATGAAGTTCGTTAACTTGTTCCGAAGAAAGTGGCGGAGTGAGCCGATTCAATAACTGTGCTCCGGTCTTTGCCAGCTTTGACGAGCTCTCTGTGAGATTGTAGTTTATGTATCCCAAAAGGCTCTTGAAAAGCCTTAGAAGAAATGATTCTTTCTCAACGAATTCAGGGCCTTGTTTTGTAATGACAAGTAAGGGATGGGGGAGGGACTCGTATGCTTTCCATGATGAGATAAAAAAAGAGGGTTCTAGTGACATGGATGGCCCTTTTTGTTTCTATGGTTAGGGTTCTTAATTGTGGAGTTTGAGCTGATTGTAGACAGTATCGATAAATATTATAAAGGGGTGGTTCAGTGAGGGGGCTTGCGGTCAAAATCGCAGGTGCGCTACCCTTGCTACTCTTTTGCTACTCTTCTTTTTTGGAAAGATGGCTGAGCGGCCGAAAGCGCGTCCCTGCTAAGGACGTGTACCCTTACGGGTACCGTGGGTTCGAATCCCACTCTTTCCGACATATGTTTTTTCAACCTATGCCGATTGTGAGCAGTGGCCATTTTGAGCCGTGGCTGCTACCTGGTTCGAAGTTGGCAGTTCTTTGGCCCCTAACGCTTCTTCTTTTGCCGTAACGAATGCTTGGATGTCACCAATTACCATTATCCACACCATCGAAACTTCATTTTCCTGTTCATGTTTAATGTGTGGGGCAATTCCTAGTGGAAAAAGTTTGAAGGTATCGACCTTTGCTTCGATAGTATAAAGATTTTCGTTCACGAATCTCTGATACTCTTTCATCTTGTTGAAAGACAACTTATCCATAAACGCGTAGACGTCTTCACTGCCGACGTCTAGTTTTTTTTGCGCTCTTTCGACAGTTTGCCCTCCCGTCCATCGACCATTGATTTCGATTACCTGCAAGTCGTTATCACCAAGAAAAAAATCAGCTCCGCAAACAAAGCCGTTCGGGTGGCAATACCCTTCACTCTGAAGCCATTTTGCACACCGTAATAGAATCTCTTTTTGTTTTTCAGAAAGAGAAAGATCTCTTTTTAGATGGTTTCCAACCCACATGCCATCGGCAAATAATACCTCACGAGTATTATCTATTTTGCATTCTTTATCAGTTATCACAAAGTCAACAGTCATCTCGCGATACTCAGAAGAGCCTAACTGTTTTTGCAGAAGAACTTCTGTTTCCTCGGAAAATTCTTCAATATGTCGGAGAGCCTCATCAGGGCTCTGTATTCGTTTTACATTGAAGCTTCCTCCCAAACCAGATATTTTCATCATGACTTCAGGGCCGTAATCATCAATAAATGAAAATACCTCACCAGAATGTAGCCTCTGTTTGGTCGTGACTAACGTAGGGGGAATGGGAATATCATACCGGTTTGCGTTGCGCGCAAGTTCCATCTTAGAGTTTACAATTTGGGAGATCTGTAGTGCTCCTTCCAATGAAGACAGGAAGTGATTCTCATGACAAAAGGCACCAACGGTGATATTTTTGTTTTTATGTTCAAGTTGAGCTAAATCAGAGTAGAAGGTATCGGGTGGAAGGAAATGAAGATTTTCCTTTTGTATTATGGGAAGGCCTGTAGAGTGAAAACAGCCGTAGAGCCATTCGAATGAATCGATCCATTCTTTGTCGAGAAAGGTTGAATAAAGAGCAGCCGAATCTTTGATATCCCCCATAAATATCGTAATTGTTTGGAACATCCCAACAAGTTGGAACGAATGGTTTCGCTGCTCACGGTGCATAGAAGTGAGTTCGTCGTACTGGAAAAAAATATCGCCAGCAGACATCGCAAACAGCGAGCTATCTTTTTGAATAGGGTAAAACGGGCCCAACGGGATTTTGGTACGTATAGCCATGTTATGTCTCCGACAAACGTGAAAAGTTGGGTCCTTCCGTACAGTTGGTTCGAACACGTAAGTTTATGCAGATTGAGAGCATGGTCCATTTTGAGCCGTGGCTGCTACCAGGTGCGAGGTTGGCAGTTCCTCGGTTCCTAGTGCTTTTTCTTTGGCTGTAGTGAACGCTTGAATATCGCCAATTACCATTATCGACAGCATTATAAATTCACTTTCTTTTTCACGTTCAATATGGGGGCTAATCCCTACCGGGAAAATTTTGAAGGAATTAACCTCTGCTCCTACCGTGTAAAGATGTTCACGTACAAATTTTTGGCACTCTTTCATCCTGTTGGGTGACACTTTGTCCATGAATGCATAGACGTCTTCACTGCCGATACCTAATTTTTTTTGCACTCTTTCGGTTGCTTGTCCTCCTGTCCATCGACCATTTATTTCGATCACCTGTAGGTCGTTATTACCGAGAAAGAAATCAGCCCCGCAAATGTAGCCATTTGGATGGCTATAGCCTTCGTCCTGAAGCCACTTAGCACAACGTAGTAGGACCTCTTTTTGTTTTTCAGAAACAGAAAGGTCTTTCTGTAGATGGTTTCCAACCCACATGCCATTGGCGAACAAAACCTCTCTAAAATTGTCTATCCTACATTCCTTGTCTGTTATCATGAAATCGACAGTCATCTCTCGGTATTCGGAGGGGTTTAGTTGCTTTTGCAGTACGATTTCGGTCTCCTCTGAAAATTCCTCAATATGTTGGAGGGCCTCATCGGGGCTCTGTATTCGTTTTACATTGCAGGCTCCTCCCAGGCCAGATATTTTCATCATGATTTGAGGACCGTGATCTTTAATAAATGAAAGGACCTCACCAGAATGTAACCTCTGTTTCGTCGTGACTAACGTCGGGGGAATGGGAATGTCATACCGGTCTGCGTTGCGTGCAAGTTCCATTTTAGAGTTTACGAGTTGGGTGATATCTAGTGCCCCTTTTGTTGGAAATATGGAATGATTCTCATGACAGAGGGAAGTAACAATGATGTTTTCCCCTTCATGCTCAACTTGAGCTAAGTCTGTGTAGAAGTTATCTTTTGAAAGGAAATGGAGACGCTCTTTCTGTATTATTGGCAGGCCAGAGGAGAGAAAACAGTCGTAGAGCCATTCAAACGACTCAATCCACTCTTTATCGAGAAAGGTTGAAAAAAGTGCGGCCGAGTCTTTAGCGTCCCCTATAAATATCATGGCCGTCTGGAACATTCCAATAAGTCGGATCACGAATTCCCGTTGCTCGCGGTGCACGGAGGTGAGCTTATTGTGAGGGGCAAAAATAGTGGTTTCGTCTGCATACATTGCAAACAGCGAACTATCCTTTTGAATGGGATAGAACGGGCCTAACCGAGTTTTGGTAATTGAAACCACGTTTCACCACCTGCTGAATTTTTAAAAAAAAGCAAGTATATAAAAAGCGTAATTCTATGTACAGATCAACCTGTTCGTTAATATCCAACGGATACATCGTCCAACCCCATAAAAAACTATGGCACAAAGTGTAATAGAGGCTCCAATTGGAAAATTGAGAACATAAGCAGAGCTAAGGCCACTCAGAGTGCAGATCATAGAAAAGATGATAGAGGCTCCGATCATGACAGAGAGTTTTCGGCAGAAGAGTCCTGATAGAAGAGGTGGGAGCGTGAGCATGGTCATAACCAGGACAATGCCAACAACCTGTATGAGGGCAACAACACTTATCGCAACCAAGATGAGTAGTTGCTCATAGAGCTTGTGTATTGCAATGCCCTGGAGGAAGGCCTCGTCAGGGTCAAATAGGACTAATTTGAGCTTCTGAAACCTGAGAACAATAAAAATCAGGGACATAAGAGTAAGCAGAGAGAGTAATAGACAGTCTTGAGGGCTAACCCACAAAAGGTTTCCAATGAGAATGGAACTTATCTCACTTGTATATCCCGGTGTTTTTGAAAGCAAAATAATACCGATAGCCATACCTGCAGCCCAAACAGCCGCAATAATGGAATCTTCGCGCTCTTTAAAAAACCTTTTTGCCCGAGAGATGCACAATGCTGACACAATTGCTGCCAAAAGAGCTCCATAGATGGGTGGTGGCATAGGAATTCCCACAGCTCTTTCGAGGTAGATAAAAAGTCCAATTCCTGCAAGGACAGAATGGGCGATACTGCCACTTACAAAAGCTATGCGTTTAACCACAACAAAGGGGCCGATAGATCCTCCAAGGATGGAGACAAGAAGTCCAACAAGAAGTGCGGAAAGAAAAAGAGGATTTTCAGTAAAAAAGGAAATCATCGCCTCTCCTTCATTTCCGGAATGTGGTAAAGACCAAAGGAGAGATGTTCACACATCTCTTTTGGATCCATGACAAGCGCTGTCTTGTGGATACATAAGACCTTTTCTACGAGAGGGGCAATTACCTCTATATGGTGAGTGACCATAACAATTGTAGTAGATCCCTTGAGTGTTTCAATAATTTCGAAAAGTTGTGATTCTGCTTCCTGATCTGTACATGAGGTTGGTTCATCGAGAAGGAGGATAGAGGGGTTCGAGACCAGGGCTCGTGCTATCAAAACCCTCTGAGAGATTCCCCCTGAAAGAGTTCCAAAAAGATGTGATTCGTATTCGAGAACTCCTGCTTGTTCTAAAGCATACCGAGCGCAATCTACATCCTCAGATCGGTATCGTCCCAAGAAAGAAAGGTGTCTCGATTGGGCGCCGAGAACAACCTCTAAAGCAGTGATGGGAAATTGACGATCAAAGGAAAGTGTTTGTGGAACGTAGGCAACTTCAGGAACGGGAGGGCTCTTGCCACGGATAGAAATAGAGCCTTGCTGTGGCTGCAAGAGGCCTAGCAGCAGTTTTAGAAGTGTTGATTTTCCTCCTCCATTGGGGCCGATAATTCCTAAAAACTGCCCCTGTTCGACCTGAAAGGTGACATCATGAAGTACAGATTCAGCATCGTACCCGAACCAGAGATTGGAGACATCAATTGCTTTGTTCACAGATTGCCTCATGTATAGCCATAGCTGTTTTTTTCATATCGTTGATATAGTCGGGGCTTAAAGGATCAAGTTCTACAACAGAGCCACCTAGAAGTTGTGCCACTCTCTCAATCCCATTTTTAGAGTGTTGCTTAAGAGAAAAGACGGTTTTAACTCGGTGCTCTTTAGCTTTGCTAAGCAGCAGCTGTATTTTTGCAAGTGTCGGCTCTTTTTCCCCATATTCAAGAGAGAGTTGTTCGATTCCATATTCATGACAAAGATAGGTGTATGCACCATGAGCAATGACAATAACCGATCCTTTTGCCTTTTTCAATAGTCCGTCAATCTCCTCTATGAGAGCCACGATTTTGCGGCAAAGAGCCCTATAGCGCTCTTCCAAAGATGGATAAAGGGAGGAAAGGGCTTCATAGATAGTTTTGAGCTGAGTGAGCATCAATTTTGGGTTGGTCCAAATGTGAGGATCGGCCCCTGATGAATGGGAGCTGCCTTCTTCTTGAATGAGTTCAATACCCTTTCTAAGATCGACAGTTAAAATAGCAGGAAGGGCGGCACGGAGGTTTTCTTCGAACGGTTCGCCAATAGTAAACCAGATGGTTCCTTTCGTCAGCTCTTGCATGTGGCGAGGAGTAGGCTCGAAGGTGTGGAGATCGGCTCCTGCTGGCACAACAGAGGTAACTTGGATATCTGGTCCGACAAGCTCTTGCACAAGGCCTTGATAGGCGCTCACAGAAACCAAAATGGTTTCACTAGCCATGAGAGAAGAGCAAAGAGTGAGCAGAAGAAAGGAAACTCGAACCATCATATTCCTTAAAAAGAGCATTGGAAATCCCATCTTAGCAGAAGTTCTTAAATAGTCCTGTCATCGTCTTTGTTTCAAGGGCATATGAAAGATCCTTGAATATTCGGTGTTGAGCAAAGAATATTCAAGGAAAAACAATTTTTTAACAACAGAAGGAGTCGTGGGGTGCTGTAGTCAAAATGGTGTGGGAGGAAAGAGTGGCGGTATGGTACACTTTCCTACCGGCCAATCTCATATGGAGGGATGTCCGAGTGGCTTAAGGAGCACGCTTGGAAAGCGTGTGTGCGTTAACGCGTACCGTGGGTTCGAATCCCACTCCCTCCGTTTCCCAAATTATATTTTTCTTTCTTGCCAGGGCCCCGTCCACTCAGTGATCTCAGGACCATGACTATGGATTTCGCCATTTAAAAGCGCTTCGATTGCCAGAGCGCGAGCATTATATTGTCCCGGTTTGCTTTCTGCCAGCGTCTTATCAGTGCCATCGGGAAGAAAATAGGGATCGAATTCAAAGCCCCCCTCTCCTCGTGGCTCAACTATGGTTCCCTTAACTTCCCCTTTGAAGGTATAGACGCGTCCGTGATCTTTAAAGCTCAAAATAACAGTCCACGTAGCTCGGCTACCAATGTGTCTGTCTAGGCTGTCGATAAGGTATTTTACGTTTATGCCAACATTAGCGCCCTCTACATCAAGACTGGTGTCTTCTACTAAAACATAGTCTGACATTTGACTTGCCTTGTGCATGGCTACCATCTCATGAGCTGCATCGATCTCCTCGAGGTCTTCGGTTGTCATCGAGAGATTCCATCCATGCTTCCCAAAATATTTCTGAAATTCTTTCAGTTTGTTGGGGTTGCCTGTGTTTAGAGAAAAGCCCGTGCCTTGATAAAAATTTGGAGCGTCATCAGATGAAAAGCTCGACGAAGGCTTACCTGAAAGAAGAGCGTGGATCCCATCTTTGGGATTGAGGAGTTGGATGATAAGCGTTTCGGCGAAATTGGAAGCCAAAAGCATACCATCTTCACCGGGGACCGAAATAGCTTTTTCAAGTTTTGATGGTGGAATGTTTTCGAGAAGACTTAATACTCGCGCCCTGTAGACAGCGTCAACGACACTTTGGAGTTTGACCCATCGCAATTCGGACTTTTCCCGTTCGAAACGTGTTGCTCCCGAAATGTTCTCAAATCGTTTTGGAACGGCTCGGTCATATGTGATAGGTACCATTAGCTGATAGTAGTGACAATTCAAATGAGCTGTTGTAAGCACATTTTCCATGGGATGGCTTTCTTCTGAGTAGGGCGAGGGAATATCACTGATGCTATTTCTGGATTCTTCAGCGAACTCACGCAGTGCATTTGTAAAAGAAGACTCTCCAGGATCTTTCTTGCCTCCAAAGCCCTGCCAAAAGCCCTCACGGTCTCCCTCTCCCGTCTGCCTGCCCAAAAGTATGTATGTTTCCCCATTCACAATAGTGTATGGAGTGACACCTCCAGCCTTGAGATCAGCATGGTCGTAGCTTATATAGTTGAATGGATCACTAACAGGATGTTGAGCACATCCGACTATACTTATAAGTGCAAGCGCACAGAGTAGAAGCTTTGTTGGTATATTGTTGAGATAATGCATCGGTTGAAACTCTAGTTATTTCTCAAAAAAATTTCGTTATGTTTGTCAGCGTAGCGAAAAAGGGGTAAACCATCTACCTTTGTCATGCTACGATGTACATGGTTTTGCTGAGAAAAGCAAGGTCGGAAAATCTTTTGCTATTTGCTTAATATGAACGAAAACTATTACAAGTTGCCTAGCGTCAAACAGTGTTGCTTATTGTGGACGCATTTGTTGCTTAGGTATAGCCGTTAACAAGGAGTGCCATCGTGTCTGTTTCAATACAATCTTCTTTTCCTCAAACCGATGTATTGGCTGTTTTTTATGATATGGGCGAAACCGCCTACATGAAACTTGCTATAGATCAACTAAAGATACGGGGGATTTCTACTACCCTTCTTGCTTTAGGAACGGCCGCTGTTCGTGCGGTTGAAGCCGGCTACGACCCAAAGCGCATAGTATTCCTCAAAGATATAGAGGGAGTTAAAACAGAAGTTTCAGCACAAGGGTGGCCACGGCACGCTGTCCTTCCCAAGCAAGAGGTTCAGCTCATTGCTAAAGAGATTGCCAGGCTCAAGCCACGATGTATTCTCTCGAGTCCCCATGCTACCGTCCCGAGACAGTTATCGCGAAGAATATTTAAGGAATGTGGCTTACCAGGTGGTCGGCTGTTTTGTTGCTGGGACACACCCCATACAATTCCTGCGAATCATCCCGATGGAGGTATGGAGCAATTCCTTCGTGCCGATCGTGGGTATCACTTTCTTGTGCCAAGTCAACCTATTGCGGACAGTATCAAAACAACGAAAGCTACAGCTGTAGGTCACTCTCCCATAGAAGAATTTGCAAGAGAGATTGACGCTGCGGGGCAAAATCGGTCCGCTATTTTAAAAAGACTCAAACTTCCGGAGAAGCCTCGAATTACCTACATTGGTGGTTATGATGAAGGTTATGATGACTCTTTCCGTCTCTTTTTAAAGGGGGTTACGTGGATGAGAGAAAACGGTGAGCCTGATCTACAGGTTATTGTTCAAATTCATCCCAAATTTGCCTCCAATCCTCTCGAGGATATAAGGGAATATCAACTCGCCTGCGAACAAAAGGTTCCTAACATCAATATCTGTGTTAAAGAACCGAAGACCCCGGGAATTGGACGGGCCACAACGCCCGAGGCGGTTGCTATAGCCTCTCTTGTTCTCTCGACCTTTTCTACTGTTATTCCTCAGGCTATTGCTGCTGGAATACCCGGCCATTTCGTCAATGTCAACCCCAAAAAGCTCGACGGAAATACGATGATGGAAGCTGGCGTCTGCAAAAATCTTCAAACCGGAGAGGAGATGATGCACGCCCTGAGAAGCCCAATAAAACAGGGTGAGGACTTTTTCACGATTTCTGGAATCCCGAAAAATGCGGCAAAAGTTGCTGCAGATGTTATCGAGCAGTCACTAACGTGATCTATTTGTCCCCACGATATCAGAGAAGAAGACTGAAAAAGTGTTCTTTTCCTTTCTCGTGGGGTCTGTTTTAACCCAGGTTGCCCCTACATCCTTGCTACGGCTCCAATAGATGGTTGAGATGACTTAGCCGGCGATGCAGCCAAGGGTGTTTAGCAAATCGTTGGCTACGTCAGATTAAGTATCTCGGGCAAGTATTAACTTGCCTTTCACCACTTAATATTTCACTTGTCACGTTCGATTGTGTTCAAACTCAACTTGCGCCCTATCCCTTTTAAGGGTTGGCTGCGACAAATAATTTACTTCGCGTTACTCCTCGGCAAGGTAAAAACCTTGTCTTCGTCGCAACACTTGTACCTTATTCGTCTCGCTCAGCCTTTAAAAGGGATAGAGCGCAACTTGAGTTTCAAGCGTGATATAGGGCGCAACTTGGTTTTTAATTTTGAAAAACAGCTGTTATGCCCCCAAAAAGAAGAAGCGCGCGTGTAAGGCAATGTGCGCATCTCCGTGTATTGTGAGTTTGAATCCTATTGCTTCCTTGTATTAAAATTTGAAGCAGAATCGGGATGGTTGCAATTTCGCAGAAATGGAAAAGTTTTCATTGAAAACGGTGTGGTACCCTTCGTAGGCAAGAAAAGGAAAGGGGGCCAGAAGTGAAAGATTACCCGAGGAAAATCCTCAAAGTATTGGCATACATAGAAGATCATATTCACGAGAGAATTTTAGTGGAAGATTTAGCTCGAGTAGCGTGTTATTCTTCCTTCCATTTTCAGCGGATTTTTCGGTTCATCGTTGGTGAAAGCGTCCACAAGTATATCAGACGTTTGAGATTAGAGCGGGCCATGGGCAAATTGCGAGATACCGATCAAAGCGTTACTGACATAGCTTTAGATGCTAACTTTGAAACACCATCTGCGTTTACAAAGGCATTTAAATTATGCATAGGGGAAAGTCCGAGAAATTATAGATTGCTTTGTAAGAAGATAGACAAGGAGATAGACATGGCGGCGAAAAAGATTGATGAATTGGCCGCAATACAGCCCGATGCGGTTGAGTGGATACCCGAAATGCCCGTTTTGTTCATTAGAAGGACGGGAAATTATTCCACATCTGGTGAAGACGCGTGGGGAGCTATGGCGGCGCTAATAAGGGAAAGAAATCTTGAAGAGGCGAAGCTGAGATATTTTAGTATAGCTCACGACGACCCAACAATCACAGACGAAGAGAACTTACGGTTTGATGCGTGTGTTCAAGAAGATCGAAACATTCCGGTGAAAGGAGAGGTAGCCCTTCAAGTTCTTCAGGAGGGGAAATGCGCGATTTTTGTTCACAACGGGTCGTCTGATGCAATATCTGACACGTTTGACAGGATTTTTTTGAAATGGCTTCCCGATAGTAGCGAGAACTTTGATGAAAATAGATTTTGTTATCTAGAGCATAGTGGAAAAGAGACAACCAAAATCTATGTTCCTCTGGTTTAGTAAAAAGGGAGCCAGAGTGTAGTTCATTTTTGGTCATCAATTACAGCAAGTGCAAGTGGAGGCCCTGGGGCGTTGGTGAAATGCCGGAAAGACGGTTTTTTTCCGCTTTTGGGGCCTTTTGCCATTGGTATCGAAAAAAACAGAGCGATTGATGCAGAAACCGTTTTTAGGTTACGATCTTGTCTTTTTAAAGAGACGGTCAAATGAAGTTGCATAAACGCATTGTTGTCAAGGTTGGTACCAATGTAATAACGGATGAACGCGGGTGGTTGGACCACGGTATCATCGAGAGCCTTGTACAGCAAATGGTTGAGCTTAAGGGGCGCTCTGTTGAGGTTATTCTAGTTTCCTCTGGGTCCATGGGTGCTGGACGTGCTTTGTTGAATCTGCCCCCCAAGGTTGACGATGTTGTACAGCGGCAGGTGCTCTCTTCTTTGGGTCAGGTCAAGTTGATCGAGGCGTATAGCACGATTTTGGCAAAACATAAGAAGTTGTGCTGTCAGATTTTAGTCTGCAAACAGGATTTCCGCGACCGCCATCATTATCTAAACATGAAAAACTGTTTTAGCGCTCTTCTTAGAGATGATATTTTACCGGTGGTCAACGAAAATGATGCTATTGCAGTCGATGAGTTGATGTTTACAGACAATGATGAACTGGCGGGGCTGATCGCGTCGATGATGAATGCCGATGCTTTGATGGTTTTGACCAACGTTGATGGGGTCTATGATCGTCATCCAAAAGATCCAAATGCTAAAGTCATTCCAGTTATTGAGGTCGACAAAGAGACGACGCGCCCTAACCTTTCAGATGAAAAATCTTTGTTTGGTCGTGGAGGAATGCGCACCAAATACCGTGTAGCATCGCACTTGGCTTCATTGGGGACCTCTACGTATATCATCAATGGAAAGAGTGATTCAGCGATTGTACGCGTGTGTGATGGGGAACAGGTTGGAACCTTTTTTCCTCCAGCCAAAAACATTTCTAATATCAAAAGATGGATCTCTTCGGCATCAGGTCAAGAGAAAGGCGCTGTTTGGATTAACCATTGTGCAGAACGGATGCTGTCAGATCGTAGCGGTGCTCGCAGCTTGCTGCCGATTGGTGTTGTAAAGGTTGAAGGGGCGTTTGTAAAAGGAGACCTTATTAGAGTTAAGGGTGAAAGTGGAAAGGATCTAGGTCTCGGGATCGCCTGTTATGGGGGGGATAAAGCGTTAGAGAATATGGGACAAAAAGGAAAGCGTGCCCTGATCCATTACAATCATCTATATCTTAAGGGGGCGTTGTGAGGGTTGGACTCATCGGTGCTGGGGCTATGGGCTCTGCAATGGTTAGGGTTTTCGAGGGATTTGATCTGTTAGTTTGCGATCGGTGTTTGGAAAAGATCGAGGCTCTTGGTGTTGAAAACGGTTTTACAGACCCAAACGAAATGATCCCTCAGGTCGATATTGTGGTCTTTGCTGTGAAGCCCCAGAGTTTTAAAGCGCTTGTTGCAAGCATCGTCGTTGACATGGCCGACAAAGCGATTGTATCGGTGATGGCGGGTATCACTATCGTTCAGCTGAAAGCGACAACAGGCTCTGAAAAAATAGTTCGTTGCATGCCAAATATAGCAGTTCAAGTAGGAAAAGGGGTGACGGCATGGACAGCAACCGAGGCTGTTAATGATGATCTGTTACAATTCATTCAAGAGACGTTTAGTCGCTTTGGTGTTGTCTTAGAGCTGCTTTCTGAAGATCAGGTCGATGCAGTAACTGCCATTAGTGGATCGGGTCCTGCCTACTTCTTTATCCTCACAGAGGCGCTGGCAACGGCTGCGGTAAAAATGGGGATTCCACCTGAGCAGGCGCGACTATTGGCGGAAAATACTCTTGTGGGCAGTGGCGAGCTTATGAACTCTGGAAACAGAAGCGGGGGAGAATGGAAAAGCGAAATTATGGTTTCTGGGGGAACTACAGAAGCAGGCATCAAAGAGTTAGAAAGAAGAGATTTCGACCAAATAGTCACTGATGCTGCAGAAGCGGCGCGACGACGTGCAAAGGATTTAAGCGTATGACGGTTCAATCACAACTTCAAAAGGCAAAGAGAGCAAGTCGAGAGCTAGTAGATCTTTCTCCCGAGCGTTGCCAACAAGTCCTTATGTCATTGGCAGACGCTATTGCTAACAGCCAGGACAGTATCCTTTCCGCTAATAAAAAAGACTTAAGCCGGATGGAGACAAGCAATCCGCGCTATGACCGACTGATGTTGACAGCTGAGCGCTTAGTGGGCATAGCCTGCGATCTGCGCAACATAGCCTCTTTAAAGAGCCCTCTAGGGGAAATTTTAGAATCGAGGATACTAGATAACGGACTAAAACTAGAAAAGGTTGCTGTGCCGATTGGCGTCATCGGTATTGTCTATGAAGCTCGTCCTAATGTTACCTTCGATGTCTTTTCCATCTGTTTTAAAGCTGGAAATAGTTGTGTTTTGAAGGGGGGCAGCGACGCCGCAGATTCAAACCGTGTTATCGTTGAGATCATTCAGAAAGTTCTTAAAGAGAATAACTGCTCTGTAGACGCAATCCAGCTGCTTCCTCCGGATCGATCAGCTGTTGAAGAGCTTCTTTTTGCTGTTGATTATGTAGATGTGGTTATTCCCCGTGGCAGTAAGGCCCTCATCGATTTCGTTCGAAATCACTCTAAAGTGCCAGTTATTGAAACAGGGGCAGGTGTTGTGCATCTTTACGTTGATAAAAGTGCCGACCAAAAGAGTTGTAAGGAAATAATTCTCAATGCCAAAACGCGGCGTGTTAGTGTCTGTAATGCCCTTGACACCTTGCTAGTTCATCGCGATCAAATAGCCAATCTTCCCGGCATGCTGGCGCCGTTGGCAGACAAAGAAGTTGTCCTTTTTGCCGATGGTCTATCTTACAAGGTTTTGAAAGGTAGCTATCCTCAAGAGTTATTGGAGGATGAGGAACGCTATGGTGTTGAATTTTTAGACTACAAAATGTCTGTCCGATCTGTTGATGGGATCGAAATGGCCCTAGAACATATTGCCCAACATTCGTCTAGGCATTCTGAGGCTATTGTTTCTCAAGATAGTGAAGCTATTGAGCGCTTTCTTCACTTCGTCGATGCTGCGGTTGTCTATGCCAATGCCTCAACAGCCTTTACAGATGGATCTCAATTTGGTTTGGGAGCAGAAATTGGAATCAGCACCCAAAAGCTACCCCCTCGTGGTCCCATGGCCTTGCGGGAAATAATGACGTACAAGTGGAAGGTTAGAGGCGATGGGCAGGTTCGTCCTGCGTGATCCTCTATTTCCAATAAGTGGCGTGCGCTAGCAATTCTATTGTTGATTTAGTGTCTATAATATGGATTTCTCGGATGTGAAGCGCTTTCATGGACAACAACCTTTGATTAGTTATTCTTCTACTAGATGTTAAATGGCGGGGTGTTATCATGTCGCCGTGATGCCGATGAGGGGTTCTTTGTTGAGTCTTTATTGTTTCAGAGCTACTCTGTTTGTTTTCGATAGGGTTCAAGAGATAGCTACATGATTACTTCTGTTTCTAGTACATTGGTCACCACCATAACAACAGTGAGAAACCCGGAGGGGACCGAGGCCAACTGGCTAAACGATCAGCAGTTTACCCGATGTCCCTCAAAAAAGGTACGAGTGGCGGCTGAATTGGCCTACGGTCTGACCGCGGCTACTGCTGTAGTTGAAACGGCAGTGAGTGCGCTCTTTGTGGCAGCTTCTGCGCCTTTCTCCCTTGTTAGTTCTCAGGTTCTTAAAAAGCCGGTTCAATGGCTAAAAAGCAGCTCTTTTTCCATTGTTTGGTCTCTTGCCTATCTTCGTCTCAATGTAGGGACTCCAAACCTTCCAACAAGAGAGGATCTATCAAGAAATTTTGCTTTCAGAGGGGCTTATGAAAACTCGGACGTCTGGCCCAAAGCTCCACTCTCGAGTAGGCTTTTTATGATACCAAGAGCGATACCATCGTATCTCTTAACCGCGTATGCAGTGCGCTATAAGGACGTTTTGCCAGAAAAAGGTGTTCTTGCCCGGACATCTGCGATTACCAGTCGATGTGTGCAGCTGTGCAGAGAGATGTGGAAGGCTGATAGGCAATTGACATTTCGTGCGGGCGACAAGCGGTTAGATGCGGAGCTCACTCAAGAATGGCAGTTTATCATAGGGGCGATTGATAGAGCAGATAGGCAATCGACATTCTGTGCAAACACCGAGAGGTTAGATGCAGATTTTGATGAACTAAACCGAGACCTGGAAAAGACAAATCGAGCGATCTGTGTCTATTTCGTCGGTTCTCTCGATAGTAACGGGGCCATCCTCGGGGATCGGCAGTATTACTATCATCATTACAAAATTAAAAGATTTCAAAGTTGTTTTGACGTTTCAGCAAAGGTTGTAAGAAGTACAGCAGAAATATTCAACCATCTCAACGATCTTAAAGCTACATATCCCGATCGCCCTATACAGGTTGTCGACATTGCCTCTCACGGAAATTCTGATAATATTGATATTAAAGTCTCTAAAGAACAGAGAGCGCCTTTTTACAGTAGGAATAGTGTTGGTACGAACGAATTTTCGGCCTGTTCATCAGATGCTGCAATTATTCTTGACGCCTGTTTAACGGGAGCTGGAGATAACAATATTGCAGAGCGTATTGCAGAGTGTAATCCAGGGAAAAGAGTGTTTGCTCCGGCCACACCTCTCTTTTTCTCTAAGCCGTTATTTAAAGTAAAACAGGGTGTGGCAGAAGTCGACCATGTAACTTATGGCCCTGCTATTGTAAATGCATACACTGCTCGGAAATTTCAGGTTGCTTAGCATTATGGAGGACATCAATGTATAGTATTGTGTCGTGGACTGAGAATGCTTGTTTCGATGAAACAAGAGAGAGGGAGCCGGATTGTAGTTTGTCTCGAATATTGCGTGTTTCACCTTGCTACGAGGAGATCTGTGGCTATCGGGTATACGATGAAGAACGCAAAGTTGGAACGGTCCTGGTCAGTCTCTCGTCTCACAAAATTACCAAGAATACCTTACCTGGAAAGTGCCGAGAAGCGGTAGAGGGATATTTTTTGCAAAAACTTGAAGAATACAAGAAAAGCATTGCTGAAGAAGAGTTTGATCTTTTCTATTACCTAGTTAAGGAGCACGAAGTATTATTCCTAATAAAAGAGTGATTTTTTGGATAAAAATTGATTTTAATCTGTTTATTGTAGTATAACCTGTCTCGACTCGCGATGATTTCATGTTAAAACCCAAGTTGCGCTCTATCCTATTTAGGGGCTGAGCGAGACGAATAAGGTACAAGCGTTGCGATGAAGACAAGGTTTTTACCTTGCCGAGGAGTAACGCGAAGTAAATTATTTGTCGCAGCCAACCCTTAAAAGGGATAGAGCGCAACTTGGGTTTAAAGATAAAAACAATAGAGGCCTAGAAAAGATGTCTGTTACTTCCTCGTCTTCATTGTCACCCTCAAACACGCAAGCTGCTGATCCCCATCTACGAGCAAAAGAATGGACAGCGCGCAAAGATATATGTTCGTCTCGAGCCATCAGAGTTCAACACATTCTGTACGATCATCCAACAGTGCGCAAGGTGGCTAAGATCGCAGCGTATCTCTTCGGAGCCGGCATTGCTGTAGCTGGGGTTGCCATGGCTGCCGCTTTTTCACCATCAATTCCTGCTGTTGTCGGGTGTCTTGTCGGTGGTGCCCTCAGCGGTGCCCTTATTGCCGGTGTTACGTATGCGGTCTCTCGCGTGTTAGATTGTATGCATCCCATGCGCCATGAGATGAAAAATCATGCATTTACGCCTGATAAACTAGAGAAAAATGGGGAGTTGCTAGGAGAGCTCTACTACGATGGCGATGTGCCGGTGCTGAAAATAGAAACGCAAGACCCTTACGAAGCGGGGTATACTCAGGGTTGGCTACTTAGAAAAAGTCTAACAGCCCTTCGTCGCAATATTGAGTTTGTTCTTTTTACGCTCGATAGACGACAGAGACCAGCTGAAATACAGGCGGTGTTAGAGAGTGTAAAGGCTAAAGTTCCTGAAAGATTCCTTCGCGAGCTTGAAGGACTCGTCGATGGCTATAATGCAAAAAAGGGGCTCTTTGCAAAGAGCGTTACCGTTGACGATCTTCTTTTCATGCAGCTCATGCCTGACGATATGTATTTTGACCCAAAAAAGATCGATAGTGAGAGGGCACAGGCTTTATCACAGACGGTTGCCTGTACGTTAACAGCACTTCACGATGAGAAGGGCGTGCCCGTGATGGCTCGGACTATGGACTGGCCATCTTTTGGTAATGCTGGTGCATTAAGCCTTATTGTGTCTCGGAAAAATCCCAACACTGGTATCCGAATAGCCGAAGTCACAATTCCCGGACTCATGGGTACCCTTACTGGAGTCAATAGTGAGGGGCTGTCGGTTGCCATGAACGTAACTGGATATGTCTCGGAAATTGACACAATAGAGGGAATCCCCTCTATTTTTTACAATCGCCTTGTTTTAGAAAATTGTCGTACTTTTGGTCAGGCCAAAACCTTTGTAAATCGTCACCAGCCGCTAGGGCCGTATCACTTAACAGTTGCTGATAAAACAAAGGCCGGCACATTTTCAATGTATCAAGAAGAAGAGTGGGATGGAGAGTGGCAGACAGATAAAGATAGTGGACACAAGCTTCGTATGTTGAAAAAGGAGCGACCCCTAATCACCACAAATTGCTCTTGTACTCCAAGAAAATGTGACATGTTTATGGGATTAGAAAGAAAAAGACGTATCAAAGAGTATTTGGCAGAAAATAATAACATAGGTGATTCGAGACAGGTGTTAAAAGGCACTCAATCTCTTCCGTGGGTAAATAATCATCTGACAACCCATAGAGTTTTGATGGGTGCTCATACCCTCGAGGTTGCCCTTGATAATGCTTGGGCCGGCGATCAAAAACTGCATGCCGTTGATCTTACCAGAGTTTTTGGGTCTTAGCCGTCGACTGTATTGTAAGAGAATTAGTATCCTTTATATTTTGGTATGTTGGTTTTTTAGATATTAATGGGGTGTAAAAATGTATGGTCTTCGAACGTATGATGAAAAGTTTCCTTGTACGAGGGAAAGCCCCGAGAATGGGAGTACCAGGGTACATTTTTTAATATATAAGGAACGGCCTGGGCATGCCTTTTGCAGTGTCCTCGGCAAGGTAGTTATTGATGAGAAATTACTTATGGTAGTGAGAAATACCTTGCCAGCTTTTTGTTGGCATAGATGCACCAGTTTTTTTGAGGGAAAACTGGTTGAATATAGAAGATTGCCCACTCAGCCAATCGGAGGTTTTCTTCATTGGGTTAATACTGATGATATACTCGCTGCTGTTGAGGGCAAATAACCTTTTGTCTATCTCTTCGGTAACATAATTCATATATCGACTACGTTAAGATTACCAATAAACGTTTATCGTTCGTGCAGAGGAACTCCCTTGCTCGTGCGAAGTTTTCCAAACTTTCTGGTTGTACGGCCCTCTTCATCACTTTCGTATTCAACATCTGTACGGACTTTCGGTGGTTTTCTTTTCTTTTTCGATCTATGAGGAGTTGGAGGAGAACCTAGGGTCTGCATGCGGTGGTAACTCTTCTGCTTTTTGTGTCCACCTGGTTTGTGTTTGATGTTTCCCCGTTCCTCATCACTGGAAAGATCAGAATTTGTAGCGTCGCGCCTACTCGGACTGTTTTGAACGTTTGCCGGTTTGGGGTCATTTTTATGACGCAGGTAATGTACTCCACTTTGTCCAAATGCGACTAATCCGCCTATTGCACCTCCACAGGCAAGCCACGTGTAGCAGTATTCTGGAAGCAGCAAACGGTTAATAATCATTACGCCGCCACCAATGATAGCTACGCCTACAGCTCCTGTTACAATATTTTTTATATATGTCCATTTCCGTGACCGTTCGCCTTTTTTTGCCTCAGCCATATTGAGTATCGATCTAAAAAAGACCTGAGCACCAAAAAAACCAAATGTGGCACTGCCTACAGCTATAAGGTGTGTCCATGGTGGGCATAGTACGTCAGGACCAATCTGATGGCATCCATCGAGAATATCTGCGAGAGCGCCGGAACCGCTTGAATCTGGAGGCATAAAGGGAGAGACTGTACTGGACCCAGGGGTCCAGAATGAAGAGGACGTCGTGGGAACAGATGGTGCAGAGGATGTTGTAGAAGAGAGAGAGGTAGACGTTGATGTAAAAGATGAGGTAGTGGAGGAGAACCAGGAGGCAGGACGCGAAAGCGTCGAGGTAACGCTAGAAGAAAGCCAAGAGGTAGCACTGGATATTGCCGAAAGGGAGCTAGAGAGCAAAGAGGATGTATCAGTTTGGGTCGAGAAAGTGTTTGAGGGGGATGATGTCCAGGAATACGATGTGGGCGGCGGTGAGGTATCAGGGGCTTGTGTATAGATACTGCCTGTAGTCACAACGTTCTCCTATTTTGGGCGAATGTAAAAATTTCGCTTTATAGAGAAAGTGTGGGTTTTGGTAAAGGCTGAAATGAATAAAGTGAGTGCTGGATAGAGCTTGGAAAGGGATCTTAACTGAAAAAGACGGGGGGGACAGTTGGGTGTGTAGGGAACAATTTCGGTTTACAGGTCGTGAGAGAGCTCATAATAAATTTTGGTGTTACCCTTTTTTGACTTTGTCCTTGGTATAACGAGCGTTCCAATTTCATTGGTAGAGCGAACATGTGTTCCTCCACATGGTGCAAGGGGATATTTTCCTACCCTGCAGGCCCGTAATTTTTTCCCTTCTGGAAGCTCATAGGGCAAATGGGCAAAAAGCTCTGGTGACTTCTGTTTACTGATATCCATAGATATGACAGGTATCTTTTGAGAGATAGCACGGGCAACCGCTGAGGATAACTTCTGGATGTCTAAATCCTGTGATATCCCGAAAAATTCCACAAAAGACTCTCCAGGAAAATGGTGACCTTTTATGGCTTTAAGCTCTGGGTACAGCTCTTCAGTAACGGCGCTCAGCAGGTGTGCGGCAGAGTGGTAACGCGTATTGAGATTGCGCCTTGCAGTATCTAGTGTTAATACGACTGGCTGGTCTTTTAGCCCTTCACAAAAAGGGATATTGATGTAGTGGTAAATGCGATCGGAGACAGATCGCACATTAAATATTTTAATCTCAGCAGAATTGGTTTCGAGAATTCCTTGGTCAGAGGGTTGGCCCCCTCCTTGAGGGTAAAAGATAGTACGATCCAAAATAACAAAAGAGCCCTTCTCATCCGATCCTCCACCGATAATGTGTGCAGAAGTCTTGTGCAGGTCGGGATTTTGTAAATACAACAATTCTGTCATAATTTTGATCTCCAGGAAAATGAGCCACAGTGGTACTCATTGTGTACAAAATGCGTCAAAGCATTCCCTTAGTGTATGGGAAGCGAGCGAAAATGATGAAGACATGTTAACATGAGTAGCGAGAAAGAGTTTCAAATAAAATTTCTCTGGGGCTTGTGAATGACAATACATCCTGCGTTAGCCGAGCTTGCAGTGCCAGCACCAGTTAATTTAGACTCTCCATCAGCGGTACAGGATATTCGCACACATTTCATGGAGCGGCTACCTCAACCATGTGTGTTTCCAGATGTTATCGTTGAAAACAGTGTTTTAACACTCTCTCGAGGTGAGTGTTCCATCCGCTCCTATCATTACAACAAAGCAGAAGATGTGCCGACGCTGGTATTTTTTCATGGTGGTGGGTTTGTTCTGGGGAATCTCGATGCTCTTCACAATTTGTGCTGTGAAATTGCTATTCACAGCGGATGTCATTTAATCTCTGTTGATTATCCTAAAGCTCCTGAAAATCCTTTTCCTGCGGCACCTGAAGTGTGTTATGAGGCAACATGTTGGATTTGGAACAATCTTGAATCTTTTGGAGGAAATCGCAGTCATTTTTCTGTGGGCGGTTCCAGTGCTGGTGCAACACTTGCGGCGGTTGTTGCCCTTATGGCACGCGATAAAAAGGGGCCTTCAATACACTCTCAGATCCTACTATGTCCTATGGTGAACACCGACCTTTCTACTTCTTCGTATGTCGAACACGGTTGTGACACTAACCTTACAACTGAGCTGTGTCGTTGGTTTTTGTCTGTGTACCCTCAGAAATCGGAAGGATTTCGCGATCCCTATTTTATGCCAATGCATGCTGAAAGTCTGCGCGACCTGCCGCAAGCCCTTATTATCACGGCGGGGTTTGATCCCCTGTGCGACGACGGTTATCTCTATGCGCAACGATTGAACGAAGATGGTGGCAGCGCTACACATCGTTGCTATAAGGATATGATCCACGGGTTTTACGCTCATGACTTGAGGGAACTGGAGGGCGTGAAAAAGGAAGTTTTCAGAGCCATTGGAGAGAAGATGAAAGGTGAAGCTAGCTAGCTATCCAACGGACGGCTCTCCTGCTTTTTTCTTCCTCTCTTCGAATTCGGGCACGCTCTTCTTCTTGCTTTCGAATCTCCCGCTGCCTCTCCTGTCGCTCTCTATCTCTTCGTGCCTCCTCTCGTGCATCGGCAAGAAGTGTGCAGGGGGAAATACAAAGGGCTATCAATATTAGTGCTTTCATGAGAGGAGCTCTCCTATTTGGTGAAAACGGGAACAAAATGTTGGCCATATTTGGCCAGAACGAGCGGTTTTTGAGTTTGATCGCCCCCAGTTGTTCTGGTCATTTGTATGCTTTCATAGGAAGCGTAGCATTCGATAGGGATATCGTAACATGCTGCCAGGATCTGATCATCTACCGATATCTCTCCCCAGAAGGGAAGTTTGGCTTCCGATACCATAGAAACCTCTTTCTTGCGTTTTTCAATTTGGTACTCTTCAACGTTGATCTCCATCTGAATGTTTTCTTTGTCACGTGTCGTCTCAAGATTATGTGTGAGGCGTTCGACCCTCTTTTGTCGCTGAATAATATCAAGGAAAAGAGCTTTTTTTTGTTCTCTCAGAGCATTATTATGGTCAATAAGCTCTTCAAATGTGAGACCGACGAGCTGTTTGTACTCTTCATAGCGGTCTCTCATTGCCCTTGAGACCCAGTTGACTGTTCCTTCTCTTTTTTCTAGTTCTTCGAGATAGTTGGCGATTCTCATCTTCACATCTTTGGTTGAGATCCTCTTCCCAAGTCGCCGGGAGAGAAGCTGAGCCATAGAATGGTAGAAACAATCTCCAGTATCGTCAGCGGCGCCCAATTTTCCGATTTCGTTGGCGTTAAGATAGTTTTCCACCAGAGATTTTTCTTGGAGTGTTCTTTCAGAGATTTCAGTAGTCCCATGTTTTTGCCACAGCGATGGTAGATGGAATCCCGCTTTTTCAATCTCCTCTTCTTCGGGCGTCTTTTGGTATGGCAGAGTCCTTTTTGCCACCTGGTCTGTTTTTAACGCTGTTGGAGAGAGGAGATATGTAAAAAGGCGAAAGGTAAAAATAGAGGCAATACCAACGGTTGCAATAGTTACAACGGTAGTGACGAACAAAACAGCAACCTTTTTCTCAAGAGAGAGCGAGGCAAAGTTTTGCCCTGTCTGCAAAGAGTGGTCGAATGGATTGAGATATGGAGTAAGATTGTGTAAGATACGCATGCTGTTCCTACGGGTGTTTGGGCTGTTTTTATACAGTATACACAAACTTGGTTGAAAAACTAGTAGTAGTTTTGTGTGAATGGAAGAAGGCTTTGCCCTTCCTCACTTCTTAGGTGGTATTTCAACTACAAGTGCAGAGATGTTGTCCGTACTTCCGATACGGTAGGCAGCTCTAACTATAGCCTCTGCTTTTCCCTGAGGAGTTGTGTTGTTGTGGCTTCTAGTTACATCGCCGACATCATTTGAGGAAGAGACCTCATTTAGACCATCGCAATAAAGGACAAGTGTCATTCCATCTTTTGGTACTACAATCCTGGTAACCTTTGCTTTTGAAATGGGCATGATGTTTTTCTTACCGATTGCTCTGGCAACTGCCAACTGGCCACGTAATCTTTCTTTTTCTTCCGGCAAGCCCAGCGATTTTTCTATGGAATCCCTGGGAATGGAAAATACTGGGATTCCTGCTCTTTCACAAGATGCTTTAAATCGCTCCGCATCGGATCGTGCGTCTTCGGTCAGTTGGTATGTCCAATCGGAGGAAACAGCTAACGTGCGGCTATCTCCAACATTAGCAGTCCACACCTCTCGTACATTGCCTCTTAGTAGGACAAGGGCCATCGTCAAAGTTGTACCTGGAAAACAGTAGTTATGAGCTTGCGCACGGGAACCTGCGGTTTGTATAAATGCGTCGTTTAGTTGCACACTCACGCAAGCGAGAAGGTTTTCAAGTTCAAAATCGGTAAGAGTAAGTAGGTTTTTATTGCCTAACGTCTTTTGTAGAGTGGGTTGCAAATTATCACAAATGAAGAGCGACGCGTGGGGTCCATTATGACCATCACATATTGCAAAAAAGGGTACCGTAGTGTTGCCAATGCCTATTGTTCCGACACTATGAGTATCCTCCTGACTTTCCCGATGTCCACATAGATGTGCTACCCCGTACCGAAGTTTCAATTTTGGGTCATTGGAGTATCTTCTTGTCATCTGTCTACTTATTGAAGACGGGCTACTCCAATCGAGCCATCTTGATATAACCGTGTGGCGTTCACAACCTACTTTCCCGAAAAAAGAGGAACGCTCCCTAGCCTCATTGTTACGATATACAGCAGGATCAATCTCAGTCCATCGTCTTAACCTCTCCTGCGTGTTGGCAGGCTTCTTCAGAGCAGCATGGTAAGCTACATCAGATCCAGCAAGTCCAGCAATGGTGGCTCCGGCCAATACCCTACCATAGTGCTCTTCTGGAATGGGACTGTTTTCCGGGTTCTCGACAACACGGCGCGCTTGAATAACTACATCGAGACATTGATCAAGAGATCTACCTTTTGTGGGTAATAACCTTTCAACACGTGCTTCGAAATGTTTGTCGTTTTCAATGATTGTGTCCTTTTGGTGAAACCGAGGGCCGGTTATATGTTGCATTCTTTTAAGCCGGAGCATTTTTTTCATGCCTTCGGTGAAGTTCTGCTTAGCTGGATCAGGTGAGCAAAGTTTTGAAACGAGGTCCAGGGGTTTGTTGTTGCCTTCGGTAACGTTTTCTTTAGGCAGTGCGCCCTCTTTCATATACGTCCAAAGCCCGTTCATTCCTTCTTCTGAACTTTGCGCAAATGCAGCTTTGAGTGCATCTTTGTTTTCCACGTCATTCGTCGTTTTCTCCGTCGGTTGTTCGGAGGAAGAGGGTGTGTGTGGAGCGAGGCTCATATTTTGAAATGGGGATATAAGATCATCTGGATCTTCGAGCGGTGCAAGAAGAGGTGTTTCATTTAAAGAAGAGACATCGAGGGGGAGCCAAGAGAATGTTGAAGTAGCTCTAGAAAATAGCCAAGAGACGGTCTCGGAAATTGTCGAAAGATAGGATATGTCTAGGGCTTGTGTTGGAGTATTTGTTGAAATTGGTGGTGTCCAAGTGGTAGAGGAAGCAGAGCCGTCTGAATCAATAGCATTTGTGATCATAACGTTTTCCTAGCAAGTTAGTTAAATTATGAGGAGTGTAAAAAGCTGGCTCTTGAGTGAAAAGGGGGCTGAGTAAAGCAATTAAGAGTCGTTCAAAAACCGATTATGTAACGAACCCGTTTTTCGTTTTATGTAATTAAAACGGTCCCCAATTGTGCCGGATTTTCTTTTAAAGAACAAGCATAGTTATTTAGCAGGGATGTTTATCACAAGTGCAGAGATATTATCACCGCTTTCAGCGACAAAGGCGGCTCTAACCATAGCTTCTGCTTTTTCCTGAGGAGTTGTAAAGTGAGAATTTTTAGAGATATCTCCGACGTCTTTTGAAGAGAAAGCCTCGTTTAGACCATCACAGTTTAGGACAAGTGTTGCTCCGTTTTCAGGAATCTCTATCTTTGTGATCTTAGCCTTTGATACTGGCTGTATTTCAAGAGCGCCGATTGATCTGGCAACAGCGAGCCGTCCCAGTAATCTGGGACCCGTGATAGAAGTATCTTCTGAGACAAATACAGGGATTCCTGCTCTTTCACAAGATGCTTTAAATCGCGCCGCATCAGGTCGTGCATCCTCCGTGAGTTGATACGTCTTATCAGAGATAACGGCTAATGTGCGGCTATCTCCAACATTTGCAGTCCACACCTCTTGTTTACCATTTCTGGGCAAAATGAGCGCCATAGTCAGTGTTGTGCCAGACACATCTTCTGGGTGTTTTGTTGCAAATGCGTCACAAAGTCGTACGCCGACACTAGAAAGCAGGTTTTCGAGTTGTGCGTCAGAAAGAGTTTCGAGGCTTTCACTCCCCAGTAGCTCTTGTAGGGTGGTCTCCAGCTTTTCGGAGACAAATATTGCTGCTGTATCACCGTTGTGACCATCACAGATAGCAAAGAAAGGGACGGTTGTTTCGCCGATGTGTACTTTTCCGACTGCGTGAGCGTCTTCTTGTCCTGCTATGCGGCGTCCACGTAGGTGCGCCACCCCGTATTCAAGTGCAAGTTCTGGATCATTCTTGTGTTTCGCTGTTATCTCCCCTGCACCAGCTGCTATCTTATCGTATGCGCGAGCAAGCCGCTCCGGTGTAAAGGTGGAACAGTTGCCAACTTTTCTTGCAAATTGACCGTGGTAGTAGTCCGCCCCATCATCATATCTGGCAGGATCAATCTTGGTTTTCCATCGGTTTAGCCTCTCTTGCAGCTTAGCGGGTTTTTTCAGGGCCGCATAACGGCAGAGACCAGATTCAATTCTAGCAATGGTAGCACCTGCTAGAACCCTGGCATAGTGCTCTTTTGGGATAGGAGCATCTGCGTCTTCGACAACACGACGCGCCTGAACAACAGCGCTGAGGCATGCATCAATGCTCTTTTTCGATACGGGAAGCTTTCTTTCAACTCGTTTCTGAAATTTTATCCTTGTCTCAGTAAAAACTTGTTCAAGACCTAACATTTTTTTCATGGCTACAACAAAGTTTGCTTTAGCCCTTCTACTATTGACTCTTTGCTCTTTTGATTTCGATAGTCGTTCGCCTCTCATATATGCCCAAAGAGCTGTGGTGCCCTCTTCAGAACTTTGTGCAAATGCGGCTTTGAGGGCCGCTCTGTTTTCCTCTTCACTAAGGGGCGCATACATTTCAATACTGCCATCAAGAGCGTCCGGGCCATCATCGAGATGTGACATCGGTACAGGGGAGAAGCGTTGTGGTGGTGAAGCGCTTGGTGTCACTAACAAAAACGGTTTCGAGCCGGTGTGAGGCGGGAGAGATGGTATTTCAGAGGGAGAGGGAACCATTGCCGGCGCACCTTCTAGAGACAAAAATCTTTTTTCTGCAACACCCTTGACTTTTTCATCTGTTGGAGAGAGCTTCTCGGTCAATAGACGGAAAGTGGCAAGAGAGCCGATAAAACAAGTAGCAACAGTTGCAACGGTAGTGACAAAGAGAACAGCTATTTTTTTGTTAATAGGAAGAGCAGCAAATTTCTGCCATGACTTCAATGAAGAATCAAAAGGGTTAAAATAGGTAGAGAGCTGTTTTAAAGCGTCATGTAATACTCTCACAGTGTTGTCCTCTTCTCAAAATTAGGGTCGTTTTGTTCTCGCCTTTTTGTTGAAAGATCAACTGAAAAAGGGCTAAGAAAAGGACTCAAGATACACCGTTTGATCAGAATGAGTCAATGTAAGAAGCTAGTTTAGAGGTGATTGCTGCAGAGGGTCGTGTGGTGTCTTCTATCGGATCAGAGTTCAACCACAAGTGCAGAGAGGTTGTCGCGACTACCGGCAACGAAAGCAGCTTTAACCATGACCTCTGCTTTTTCCTGAGGAGTTGTGAAATTGGGATTTCTAGAGATATCTCCGACATCACTAGAAGAAAAAGCCTCGTTTAGACCATCGCAGTTCAAGATAAGCCTCATCCCGCCACCATCCTTGTGATCTTAGCTTTTGAGATAGGGAACTGCATCCTGTCACCGATTGCTCTGGCGGTTGCGAGCTGGCCAAAAAGTCTTGTTGAATTAGGGGCATGACATTTTGCGTATACCGGTATGCTTGCTTTTTCACATGATGCTTTAAACCTTGCTGTAGTTGGGCTGGCGTCTTCTGTCAGTTGGTGTATTGTATTTTCAGTAACTGCCAGGGTGCGACTATCTCCGACATTTGTGGTCCATACCTCTCGTTTACCATTTCTTGGCAAGACAAGAGCCATGGTCAGGGTCGTTCCAGACCGGTCGCTGGTCTCTTGACGTCTGAAAAACTCATCGCTTAGTTTCACACTGATGCTGGCAAGGAGATTTTCGAGCTCTGCGTCGGAAATGGTCTCGAGATTTTTATCGGCTAGAGTCCTTTGCAGCGCTGTCTGTAGATTGTTGGCGACAAACGTTGATGCGCTCTCTCCGCCATGGCCATCACAGACAGCAAAAAAAGGAACAGTTGTTCCACCAGCAGTAATTTCTCCAACGGCGTGGGCATCTTCTTGCGATGAGCGACGTCCACGCAGGTGTGCTACTCCATATTCGCAGTCGAGGTCTGGATCGTCCTCTTTTTTTCTTCCCATTTGTCCCGTGTTTACTGAATATTTAGTGTATTTCGCATCAAGTTGCTCAAGCGTAAACTCAGAAGGTTTTCCAACTCCTTGATCTCCCTTGAAGCGAACGGATCTTTGCTCTGCATTTTCACCATATGAGGAGGGGTTAATCTCACGCCATCGCCCTAATCTGTGTTCTAGATTTCTCGGTTTTTTCAAAGCAGCATGACGACGATATATACTAGATTCGATACCTCCGATGATAGCTCCGGCTAATACTCTGCCATAGTGTTCTTTTGGAATGGGTGCCCTTTCAGGGTCAACGACGACAGCGCGAGCCTGAAAAACCACTTCAAAGCATTGCTCGAGGGTATTATCTTCTGCGGGCAACAGTTTTTTAATACGGTGTTGAAAGTGTTCTTCATCTTCATCTTCATCATTAGGATTTGCTGAGATATCGTAGAAGTGCATTTTTTTTTGGCCGAGCATTGTTTTCAGGCCCTCGGTGAAGTGTGCTCTGGCCACATCGGCATTTCCTCCTTCTGTCTCGGGTAACGAGCCTTCTTTCATGTAACTCCAGAGCGCTTCCATGCCCTCTTGTGGGCTTTTGGTAAATGCGGTCGTGAGAGCTGCTTTTATCTGATCTTTGTTTCTATCTGTATGAGAAGGGACTTCCTTGGCTCGAGATTTTTGAAGGCTGTGAAGTGTAGCCTTTGCCACGTTCTGTGTTTTTTCATCTGTTGGAGAGAGCTTTTTGGTCAGTAGGCGAAAAGTAGCAAGAGAGGCAAGGGGGGCTACAATTACGAGAGGACTGGTCAGAACAAGCGCGGCAAAAGCGCCAGCTGCGACAGTCATTTTGTTCTTAAAAGAAAGGTCTTGGAATTTCTTCCACGTTTCTAATGAAGAATTGAATGGATTAAAATAAGTGTTTATTTTGTTCAAAATCAACATGAAAAGATTTCTCGTTTAAAGTAAAAAGGTTTTTTTCTTGATGTATACTCTTTTGTTGAAAAAATCAATGGATAATTGTACAAGGTCGAGAAATAGACATAAGGCAGGAGTAGGTCGGTATGAGTCAACTTCGAGTGCTCGCAAGTGTATGTTTTTTGTGCTTATTAGCGGTAGGCGTTATTGGTGCTATCGCAGTTGTTGGAAGAGCAGCGCCTGATTTTGCTGCGAAAGATATAGGCGGGCAGGAGATTTTGCTCTCTTCATACAGAGGAAAGATTGTTGTGCTTGAATGGACCAATGCAAACTGTCCTTATGTAAAAAAACAGTATTCAAAAGAGACAAATGGCGGTTCTGGTAACATGCAAACAATGCAACGCCAATTTACGCAGCCCTCTGTTGGTGTTATTTGGCTTATGATCGATTCTTCCTCGCCAGGAACTTCTGGTTACACGGGAGCTGAAGGTTGGAAGTCTATTCTCTCTTCTTGGGGAGCTCACCCAACAGCCCTTATCGTCGATGACTCCGGGGATATCGCCAAGTTGTACGGAGCATCTCGAACACCAGAGGTTTTTGTTATCGGGAAAAATGGTGCGCTTTTATACCGTGGAGCTGTCGATAGCCTGCGGGGGACAGACCCTGCCGAAATCGACAGAGCGAGCAACTTACCATGGCTCAAACATGCGGTAGAAAACGCAGTTCGAGAGCGAAGAGTCATCCCCCCAGAGACCATCCCCTACGGCTGCCCTATCAAATAGGGGGTTGAATAATTCAAACTTTTCAAACAAAGCTGGGTGGTGGCTGCCGCCCCCACACCCCCGCCTGAGGGGCTTACCCCTCAGACTCCCCACGAAAAACTTACTTATTTTATAAAAATGACAATGAATTATTCAATGTTCTCAACTTGGGTTTCAAGGGGAGAAGATGACGGGGGTCCCCCCATCGCTGCCTTCTAGGCTGTTTTCTCGAGATGGTAACTTTTGTGCCCGTTGCATTGCAATCGAATCTTGCATTTGTTCTTCGTTAGGATTTGGGAAGTGAAGAGGTCGGGCTTTTTCATCACTTCTCACGTGTTTAAATTGACTTTGTGTTTTTTTGATAGTTCCGGGAGTTGTATCCACAACCTTGAAAGGTTCTTGTTGAATATTTATTTCACCAGAAGGCTTCACTGGCTGTCTTGATCCAGATTCTTCCTCGAAAACGGGTTTGTGCGCCCCCGAGAGATCGTCTACTAGGTTTTTTAACTGCTCTATAAACCCATTTTCAGGATCGCATAACATTTCAACAAATTCGCGTACTTGGGTAGTAGCCCGACTCTTATCTGCTCGATCAAGTGAAGCGAGAAATGATTCTGTGTTTTCTGTAATATCAATTGTTGCCCCTATGTTCATACGAGTCGAAAGCGAGAAGAATCTACGAATTGGGCTTGGGCGTGCAGTACCTATTTCAGTTAGGTGGGCAAGATGCTGGGCGCCATTGAGACGATCTCTTGTTTCAGGGGGAACTCGAAGCCCTCTATTTACTCGTATGAGCTCTTTAATAAGTGTATGAAAATCGAGCCGTTTCAGCTCTTCGAAAATAGCGCTTTCTTGTATCACCCTCTGAAAATCTTGTTCAAAAGGATGAGGTACATTAACTGCCTTGAGGGTAGCCGATTGTTTTGAGAAAGGGTGTTTTCGGACAAGAGGGCGTGCTGATGGTGCAGGTGGTGGTAGTGGAATCGGTGTGACTTGTGGCGTTTGTGCAGACGGTGGTAGAGGTGATGCAATCGGTGTTGTCAATGGGGTTAGTGGGGGAGATAAAGGGGGAGTGGTTGGCACAAGGATCTTATTTGCTACACTGCGTGTTTTTTCAGCAGCAGCAGATAGCCGCTGAGTACAAAAGCGAAAGGTTGCAACAGAAGCAATGCCAAAAGTTACAACTGTGGCAACTGTCGTTGCAAAAATAATGACTATTTTGTTTGCAAGTGAGAGGGCTGAAAAACTCCTTTTTGAATCAAAAGAAGAATTGAAAGGGTTAAAATATGGAAGAAACGATGAAATTTTGTTTAAGATATCCACTCAAAACAGCTCTTCTTTTGGGCTCTACAACAACCTTTTTAACAGCGTTTGAGCAAAAAAATCAATGGATATCAAGAGCGCGGCTTACGTGCTTGAAATGCTCGTGCCAGTTCAGAGCCCTCCTCCGGGCCTGTGGCCATAGGTGCTGCTGGTCTTGCAGGGTGGTGGGCTGGTCTCAATGTGAACTGTATTTTTGGCCGTTCTCCGGTTTCTGGAGGTGGCTGCTGATCACCAGAATTAACTTGGCTAGTGGTTTTTCTTAGCCTTCCTCTTCCCGACGCGATGTCAGCTAGTGCCACTCCTTGCTGGGAGACAGCTTGGCTTTGTGTTCCCCCCTTAGTTTCGGTGCGTTTCAGTCGTATTCCACCGCCTGTGATCGCTGCCAAAAGACCTGCTGGAGCCGAAGAAGGTGGCAAAAGTGTCCCTGTTTGCGAAGGTGCAGGTGGCGGCGGCGGAGGTGGGGCTAGCGTTATTGGGGGTGGTGTAGAAGGGGATGAGCTCGATGGGCGTGGTACAGAACCGCCACCAAGAACATTTTGTGCTGTAGTATCTACTCTTTTATCTCTTTCTGAGAGGCGGATTGTGCAAAACCGAAAGCATGCAACGGAGGCAAGACCAATCGTCAAAAGGGATGCCAGCACAGTTGCAAAGACAATAGCAACCTTTCGTTGAATCGAAAGCTTGGAAAACCGTGTTGTGGCATCGAATGATCGGTCTAACGGATTGAAATACGAAGCAACACACGAAACTCTACTCAACAATTCCATTTTGAAAAAACTCCATTTTCCGACACATGGCATCACTACCTTTTAACCACACATTAGCGAAAAGATCAATAAATAAGTAGTCAAGTTGGTATGGGTGTTAAAAGATCGTCTTATGATCTCCGATAATGCATTATCTGAGGTAGGCCTATCTAGGCCCAGACGTCACTATCATCTTCTGTGTTCACACTTTCGGAAGGTTTTGTTGCCCTTCTGAGGAAAGCGTCGATTCTTCTCCCTCCCGGTTTTTCTGTTGGAGGGGCCTCTTTGAGTGCTCGTTTCTGTACATTTTTAAGCTTTCGTCTCTTTTTGAGTTCATCTACCATTCCTTGGGGATTTTCTGGTTTCTTATCGCTGGAGCGTTCGCTGGTATTCTTATGGCCGCGTCTTGGGGCGCTCGGTGAGCCTGGAGTGGCTGGTGGAGGCTCTTCTCTTGTTGTGGTTTTTTTAGTTGTTGTCGGGGACTCTAGAGGTGGAGATACTGCTCGGGAGGCTTCAAGAGCAAGATCATTTATGAGCTTCTGAAATGCTTCTTCGAGCTCATTACTCGGATCAGTCAGAATCTTAAGAAGTTCGCTTACTTGTGCCATTGCCTTGGTTTTATTGTTCTTATCTAAAGTGGCAACAAAATTCAGTAGGTTTTTTGTGATGTCGACCTTTGGTTTTTCACTCATAGATGTACTTCGTCTAAGAATTCTTCTCCTCGGTTCGGGTTCAGAAGGATTTTCCCGTCGCGTTACGAGGGTGTCAAAGACGAATTTTTCATTGCCTTTAGAATGAGCATATCGATCTTCGGCCTCAAGAGGAAAAGATAATGTCAGGTTTGCCTCAACGAGCTTTCTGACAAGATCATGAAGCGTAAAGTTTTTCAGTTCACTAGGTAGAGAGCTTTTCTGTATTAGTTTCTGAAAGTCCTTTTGAAATGGGTGGACGATACGTGTTTTTTTCCTTCGCAGCACTCGCGCAAGAAGAGATGGGGGTCTTGTGTCTTCGTCTTCTGAAAGTTCAGGCCCGCCAAGCTCGTTAAGTTCATTTTCCAAAGCACTCTGTGGGGAAATGGGCGCAGGAGTCTGGTGTGGGCGATGGTGGTGTCTATGTTTTCTGCGGTGGCGACGTGTGGGCAGCGGTGGCGGTGGTGGCGGCAGTACTTTTTTGGCTACTCGCTTTGTTTTTTCGGCAGAGGCAGAAAGACGGATTGAGCAAAATCTAAAACAAGCAACAGACGCGATGCCAATGGTCAAAAGTGATATCAGGGCAGTGGCAAAAACAACAGCAACCCTGTTTTGAATTGAAAGTTCGGAAAACTGTTTCAACGCGTTAAATGATTTGTTTGCAGGATTGAAGTATGCAACGACATACGAGACTCTACTTACCAGTTCCATGTTGAAGAATCCCTTCTTTTTGAACCAATCGTAAAAACATCTTTTAAATGCAGGCTGGCAAAAGTGCAATGGTTAAATTGCATGATTTGAGAGAAAGCGCTGTGGGTTGTATACTCGCATTCCTATGAGAAATCTTTCTTTTTCCGAGCGGTTTCGGCCGACAAGACTCGATCAGTTTCTGGGACAAGAACGCTGGCTTGAAGATTCTGGTATCCTTAAGCGCTCCATAGAGCGCGGGCGTCCTGCGAGCCTTCTTTTTTGGGGGCCGCCGGGAACAGGCAAAACCTCATTGGCGGGCGTGTATATGAACGCCTTTTCTTCCCGTCAGATAGATTTACACCCTTCTACATTTCAGACGGCCGAGGTAAAAAAAATCTTAGAGGAAGCCTCTTCTTCCCCTCTTTTGCAACCTCCCATTCTTTGGATTGATGAGATCCACCGTTTGACAAGACCGCAACAAGATCTTCTTCTCAGAGCTGTCGAACAAGGTTCTGTCTCTGTTATTGCTGCAACAACAGAAAACCCATCTTTTGTTCTCTCTAATGCTCTTTTATCTCGTCTGACGGTCCTTACCTTTACCTCGCTTTCCAAAGAGCATCTGCTTTCTCTTATCGACAGGGTCATACAAGAGTCGCCATCTCTTTCCATCTCTCAAGAGGCGCGCCATCTCCTTTCTCAATGGGCAGCAGGCGATGCTCGAAAATTACTTGGGGCACTTGAACCTCTTGCTGAAAGTGGTGGTGACTATGATAAAAAAGAGCTTTTAGCAATGCTTTCAGGTCATACGGGGCCTCTTCAAGCCTTAGGAGAGGGCCGCTACCTTCTGATTTCTGCTCTTCATAAATCCGTTAGAGGTTCTGATCCACAAGCTGCTCTTTATTGGCTTGCCCGTCTGCTTCAGGCAGGAGAAGATCCGCTTTATATCGCGCGACGTTTAATCCGCATGGCTGTTGAAGATATCGGCCTTGCTGATCCCCAGGCCCTTTCTATCTCTCTTCGAGCTCAAGAGTGCTTTAAAGCACTGGGTCCTCCTGAAGGAGAGCTTGCCTTGGCAGAAGCAGCTGTGTATCTCGCACTTTCTCCTAAGAGCGCCTCCGTTTATGTGGCTTTTGACAAAGCAAAAGAGAGTGCACAAAATAGCTCTCACCTTCTGCCTCCTTCTCATATTGTGAACGCCCCAACAAAGTGGATGAAAGAACAAGGATATGCTGAGGGCTATAAGTGGGATCACGATGAAAAAGATGCTTTTTCGGGACAAGAGTATTTTCCCGACGGCGTAGAAGAAAGAGAGTACTATGAGCCCGTGGAACGAGGGTATGAAAGAGAACTTTCACGGCGCCTAAACTACTTTAGGCGATTAAGAGAGCAGAAAGTCTAATCCGTTTACTTTTTCTCTGGTGTTGGAGGGAGGGGGTAATCAGGGGGAGTATGTTTTTGAGGAGGAATCCCCTCTCTGCTAGGACGAGGTGGTGGAGTTTTTGGTTTGGGTGCAGAGGCTTTACTGACCATCTTTCGTGCTTCAATGTCAAGCCGCAGCTTGGCTGAGTCTCGCGCACCTTTTTTGGCAACCTCGCTTTTTGCTTCTCTTTCTATACGCAGCGCAATGTCTATTCCTTGCTTGTCTTTATCCTCATCTGTCAAGACATGCTCTTTTTCTATCATTTCACCAAGATCTGTTTTTGAGGGGTGATTACGCATTTCTTTTGATATTGTATCTTGATGGGTATTTATGTGAGACGCGGTATCGATGAGTCGTTCTGCGGTTTGTGGTAGGCTTCCTCTTTCTGGAATCTCGTATGCTGTTTCGGCTTGTGTCTGGTACTTTTGAGCAGGCGGTATCGATGTACGATCATTCTTCGTCCGCTCATCGATCAATGTTCGGCTCTTTCCGAGAGATTGGCTGAGCTCATCAAGTTTTTCTTCGTAGGCTGTGTCCCTTTTCATAAAAAGTTTCACGGGTCCGGATAGACCGCTAGATATCGCTTCGGCAGAAATGAAATCTCCCATTTCAAGACATTTTTGAGCCACTAAATGCCAAAATTGTGAAGCTTTCCGTGTATCGGGTAAACTTTTTTGTGATGAAATGTTTGCGCTGATAAATGCAGCTAATTGGTTAGAATATGTGGCTGCTTGCTGAAAAGCGCTGCCCATCGAGACTTCATTTTTCAGTGTTAGCGCTGAAGGGGTAAGGTGTACAAAAACATTTGCCGACTGTGCAAAGAGATCGCTGGCGACAGTAGATACAGCCATACTGTACGCCTTTTTATGTCTACCTTCGCCTTTTTTGATGGCTTTTGCAATCAGAGCTTTTGCTGACGTCTGTGCTGGAGATGGTGTCTGTTTTTCCTCGGTGATAGGTCCCTTTTGTCTGATGTTTTCTAGAGCTCTTTTTTGAGCTTGATCTACTTCATGGGTTTCAAGGAGGGTGATGGCAATTTCTGAAAACAGGTTGGTTATTTCTGCTTCCAGTTCAGGATCTTCATGTTTTCTTGGAGGTAATTTATTCCATTCCTCGGCTAGTTTGAGCAGAAGTGTTGTAGCATGAGAAACTTGTTCTGTTTCATTATGGCTTTTGACAAAGGTCAAGAGCGTTTCTAGGGTCTGTTTTCGATTTCCAATATACGTCGGAAGAGCGATATCGGCGTTATGAGCGACCTTCTCGAGCATTCCCCTTTCTTGTTCATCTGTTTCTCGCATCATTTCTGTTTTCAATATCTCGGGATTGGTTGCTGTTCGAAGCATTCGGTCGACGTTTTCGTCTTTAATCAGCTGTCGGACCTCTCTTTTGGTGGCGTCAGTTAGGGTATTAGCTTGGGCAAAGAGCGTTCTTCTTTCTTGGCCTGTCATATGAGAGAGCAAAAAACGAAGGTTTTCGGTTGCCTGTTGGTGGTCAGCACTACTTTCCATGGCTACAACAGATGCATCGACGGCAGCCATTCTGCTTTCAGAAAACCTCTGATGGACGTACTGGTCCAGGGAGTTCATCTTTTCCCTAACGAGGGGTCTTATATCGGGATTGTTTTTGATATCTTCACGGGCGGCTGTTTGTATGGCCTCTAGTGAGCGCAATATATTTATATGGTCATTCCTATCGTATGTAGGATCTTGTAATTGTGCCCGGAATGTCGCCACTGCCTCACTGAACATTGGAGCAGCCGCTGTCAATGTTTGGGTTGGCGCTGCGGCGGCTGCACTTTCGTCGGAAAAGCTTGTGGCAGATACCGAGGATGGTTGCTGAGAAGATCTTGGAGCCTCTTTGAAGAGGGTATGTAGGTCAGCATACATACTAAGAAACGGTTTATCATCATCTAAACGAACGTCAGTAAAAACGCCGGAATTATTAAAAGTTTCAAGCGCTTCTCGAAGTTGTTGAAGGGCCTCTGCTTTTTCTTGACCATCTCCCATATTTTGTGCCGTTTTCATCAGGCTGCACATGTCGCGTATCAACTGTTTTGCTCTCTCAACATCTTTTTGTGTATATCCTGCTGTTGAACGTTTTCGACCAAAAAATGTAAAAACTTTATTGAAAAGTCTTCCTCTTTGCTGTTCTCTTTTTTCCACGAGGGAATGTACGTTTTTAGTCAGCTCTTCGATGCGCCCAAAGGTGTATGCATTTTGGGGGGATCTTTCTTTCTTAGGTTCTGCAAGTTCTTCGGAGGTAACTTTTACGCTCTCTAACAAGAGGCTTTCGTCTTCGAGTTGGTCTGCAGCCTCTGGCGAAAGGGGTGGTGGTGAGACGTGTGCCTGTACTGTGGAGGAACCTTTTCCTTCGAACTGAAGACGCAATGAGGCTACTTTTCCTGTCGATGATGCTGTTTTCTCCAGGTTTGTAGGGGTTGCTTGGTCGCGCTTCGGCACTTCTCCGGGAGGCAGTAGGGGCTCGCCGTGCACACTGGTCATACGATCACCAATAAATAAGGGGTTACTGAAAAGCTCGTGGTTTTTTGTACAGTAATACAAAAAGTTTTTTTAATCTACTGTTTGTATGTTTTGTTGGCAGCCAATTAAATTCCTAATAAAGGGAAGCGTTGTATCCTTATGTGGTTGGAGTATCCACGTCGTCTGGGGGAATGAGACCTTTTCGCCTCATTTCTTCTAAGAGTTTATCTTCTGTTGCCTTGGCTGAGGACTGGGGGGTAGCGCTTTCATCCGCATCTTCTACATGTCTGAGGTCTGTTCCCTTGCGTATTTGTGACAAAAGATCTTCTTGTCCTTTTCGTTCCGGAATTGTTGCTTGGGGAGTTTCAGGGCTTTGCTCTGCGGAAAGCGTTGCTTCCGTAGGTGACTCTTTGTTTTGGGCCTTCTCTCGGTGCTGTAATTGCTCTTTTACTGTTTCTACCTCTTTCTCAAAGTTTTCTTTGAGGAATGCCACAAGGGTGTTTGCTTGTTCTTCTGTTGTTATTGTCGCAGCGTAGTCAGCTAGATTTTGTGAAATGTCTCTTTTTTCAATACCCTTTCTTCTTTGAGCTAATGCCCCTCCAAGTGCCTCTTTAAGCTGTTCTTCTTTTCCCTGTGCTTGAGTTTCGGGTTGTTTGGGTTCTTGTGCTAAAAAAACCAACATCTCCTCTCTGGTGTTTTCTGGCTTTTCCCCCCAAATTGTCAGATCTTCGCTTTCAACGAGAAGCTCTCCACTGGTTAGTTCGGTTACGATCGTTGCAAGAGATTGCCCTCCTAAATCATTGCGAGGTGTAGAGACAAATGTAGATTCCCCTGTTTTGCGAAGCTGTTTCCCTTGCCGTATTTGAGCAAGAAGATCAGTTGCTTGTTCTAATCCTGGGGGTGGTGGAGGTGCTTCCTGCGGTGTAGGCGTTTCTATCTTCCCTGGCATTGGTGGTGGAGGCGGCGGCGGAGGAGCTTTTGCTTCTGACCTTGGTGGCGGTGGCGGCGGCCTGTATTCGGGTCCCCCTGGAGCATCAAGTGGCGGCGGTGGCGGGGGAGCTTTTGCTTCAGATCTCGGGGGTTGAGGAGGTGTTTGCATCGCATTATCCTTACGTGCGTTTTCCTCAGCTATACGGCGATTTTCTTCCATGTCCGCCTCTGTCCGCTCGGGGAGAGGTGGTGGCGCTGCTCTTTTTTCTGTTTGAGTTGGGGAGAGATCTTGAGATGCCTCAGGAGGTAGAGGGGGAAGCGGTGCCTCTGTGGGCGGCGGTGGCGGGGGAGGTAAAGATTGTGAGAGCCATGAGCTTTGCTGCGGTTCTGTAGGAACCTCTGGAGTTATGACCTGTTCTTCGTGTCTCTCTTCTTGAGGAGTTTCTTTTTTTTCTAACTCCAATGCCTCTTGTATCTCTTCGTCTGATGGTAGATCAGGACCACCGGCGTCATCTATTTCAGAGCGAAACATTGCAAGTTCGGTACTATCGAATACGTTTCCAAGGACTAGGGCGAGTGTGTGGAGCGTTTTTTCTTCAGGGCTTATCTCAAGAAAGGGGCTTTCCTGGTCCCACCTAGCCTCTTCCCGGCACTCTTCGAGAGTTCTTTGAAATTCTTTTGAGCGAAGAAGATTTCTAGTGGCCTCTTTAAGAGTCTCTTTGCTGCTGCCTTCCCGCCTGTTTTTTTGTTGTTCAGCGCTTTTTATATCGCTGGCGAGTCTGTTAATCTCCACGAGTTGTTCTCTGGCTCTCATTGCCCTGAATAGCTTGGTGCGATGAGAGCCTATGGAGATATTCCATCTGCCAGTAAGTTTTCCGAGCCCGGCGCCTTTTTCTCTACCCAACGCTGCCATGCGTACTGAGAGCGTTGTGAGTCTATGGTGTAGGTCCTCAGAGGTTTTGCGTTCAGAAAGAATCCCTTCATAATTGGGATTTTCTTGAACAGCTTTTCCGAGAGCCGCTTTTACGGGAGACTTTTTCGAGAGATGTTTTGCGATTTCATTAATGAAATTAACATGGATTGAGGGGTTGTTTTCAGCCTGAGAAAGCCGATGCTCTGCCTCACAAAATTCAGCTGCAAGAGAATCGAGGGCGGTGAAAGCACTTTTTCCTAGCCCCGGCATTGTTTTTTCAGAGTAATCTGTCAGAAGGGTTCCAATAGACTCTCTGAGGGTTTTATAGAGCTCTGGTCTGTGCAAAGACGTTTTTTTGACTAAAAAGGCTGCCTTGTGAAGTAGTTCCGTCGCGGTTGATGTCTTATTTTCTCGGGAGATTTTTGTATCTTGTGGGACCACATCGATTCTTCCACTATCGGTCCTTTTCAAGGCTCCATGTTCAAGTTGTGCGACCAAGTCATCAAGTTGAGCTGCTTTTGCCTCCAGGCCCTCAACAGTGACACCATCAATCCACTGAGTCTTCTGCTTCTGTGATACGGCCATTTCAGGGGATGAATCGGAGGGTGCAGAGAAAGGATGCTCAGGAGAGTGTATTTTGGGGCTCGCCGGTGCCGTTCCTCTAAACAGCCTAGCTACGATGCTACCTATTTTGCTTGCTGTTTCTCGTAGGGGTGTTTGTGCGCCTGCCTCCTGCCCAGGCTTTCCCATGGGAGTTAGATCTTGAACGCCACCTATTCCAGCCATAAAATTGCCTTATATAGCGGATGTTTATTAAAAAGTCTTTTAAATTCGTACCTTAGTATACTAAAGATTTTTAGTCTATTGTTTGTGTTTTGTGTCGTTTTGTAAAAAAACGGCCCTTCTTTTGAAAGGTGTGGCGTATTTTTTGTGGATGAAAAAGGGAGATAGGGTGTATCCTCGTCTCTTCGTTAAGTGCTTGGTATGGCTCAAGTGCGAGGTATGCGGAAGCGAAATTTTGGTATTTTTGAGGAACTATGTACGCAGTTGTTCAGTGTGGTAGTAAGCAATACATTGTTAAGCAGGGTGATAACATTCATGTTGATCTGTTTGACGCAGAACCTGGTCAAGAAGTTGATCTTCCCAATGTCTTGATGATCTCACGGGGTGAGGGCGATGTGCAGATTGGGGCGCCAACTATAGCTGGCGCTGTTGTTAAGGCTCGGTATGTCACAGAGGTGAAAGGCGAAAAGATCACCTCTGTAAAGTACAAACGCCGAAAGAACCAATACCGAAAGTTTGGCCACCGTCAGCGATACATGCATTTGGAAATTACCGGTATTCAAGGATAAGAAGGTTTTTTTATGGCACATAAGAAAGGTCAGGGTGCGTCTAAGAATGGACGAGACTCAAAATCAAAACGACTTGGAATTAAGGCGTACGAGGGGCAGTACGTAACTGCTGGAAGTATTATCGTTCGCCAGAGAGGAACAAAGTGGCATCCAGGGCATAATGTCCGACGAGGCAATGACGATACGCTCTTTTGTACGATCGATGGAACCGTCTCTTTTAGAAAGTCTAATCGGACTTTTGTCTCTGTGACCTAAAGTTCACAACTCTTTTCGGGGAGCTTGCCGCTCCCCCCTTCATAATATGTTTATAGATAAAGCAGAAATTTTTGTTGCAGCCGGTGATGGCGGAAATGGCATCGTCTCTTGGCGTCGCGAGAAGTATGTCCCCAAAGGAGGACCTGCTGGAGGTGACGGTGGAAAGGGAGGGTCTGTTCGCATTCAGGTCGATTCAAACGCTACAGGGTTAGAATGGTATCGCTATTCTCGTAGGATTGCGGCCGAGCGAGGAGGACAGGGCGGAGCTTCATGTCGAAAGGGGAAAAATGGCGAAGATGTAGTTCTCAAAATTCCTCCTGGAACAGCTGTTTTTGATGTTGAGACCAATGAACTCTTGTTTGATGGGGTAACCGTAGGCGATGAATACTTGCTCTGCCGGGGCGGGCAGGGCGGTCTTGGAAATCCCCATTTTTCTTCAGCAACAAACCGCGCCCCCAATATAGCTACTCCTGGAACAAAAGGAGAAGAGCGCAGGGTTTTACTCGAGCTCAAAATAATTGCTGATATCGGCCTTGTCGGTTTTCCAAATGCTGGTAAATCGACTCTTCTTTCCCGCCTTACCGGAAGGGAGATAGAGATCGCTGCCTATCCGTTTACCACACTGACACCCAATGTTGGCTTTACAAAAGAGCGCATTTCACTGACTGATATACCGGGAATTGTTGAAGGTGCGCACAAAAATAAGGGGCTTGGCTTAACATTCTTGCGCCATATCGAGCGAACAAAGGCGCTAATCTATGTGCTTGATGCCGCCTCCATTGACGGTCGCGACCCTCTCTCTGATTTTATTGTTTTGAAAAAAGAGCTTCATTCATACAATCCAGAACTTCTTTCTCGTCCGTATGTGGTTGTGTTGAACAAGTGTGACCTTGAAGATGCTAAGGAACAGGTGGAGCTTTTCTGTTCAAAAGAGCACCATGCTCATATAATACAAATCTCTGCTGAAACTGGAGAAGGTCTTACAGAAATAAGAGAGATTCTTCCTACACTCATTCAAAAGGAGAAGTCCATGAACTGGGAATCATTAGAAAATGAGCAGAGGTTGACGGAAGTAAAAAAAGCTGTTGATGAACATGTTCTTCCTATGCTTGCGCGTGATGGTGGTGGGATTGAAGTGGTTGATCTTTCCGGAGATACTGTTCAAATTGCCTATCAGGGGGCGTGTGTCGGCTGTCCTATGGCTTTGCAAGGAACGCTCTCTTTCATTCAACAGGTGCTTCAATCGAAGGTACATCCTTCTCTCACGGTTGTCCCTACGTTTAGAGATTAGGATACATAAAAGTAATTTTAATAGAGGTGGTTTATGTCGTTTGGTGAGGTTGTTTGTTATTTGTCGAAAAATGCAGACGGGTTTCGTGTCTCTTCTCGGGTTGAGGAAGACGGTGCTCTTATGAAAGAGGCTTTAGAATGCAAAACACATTTAGAAGCTCTTGCGGTCCTCAAAAAGATAGAAGATAACGGCGCTTTTCTCTGCACAATGTTTATTCTTCAAACTGCAAGTTCTCGAGAAGGCATGGCCCATGAGTGTTCAGGCGATAGAATAGTTAGGTTTGTACGAGAGAAAATCGACGTTTTCCAGTTACAAAGCAGAAGAGAAATCGATCGTCATTTGGCAGAAGCGGGTGCCAGAGGCGGAGTGACGCGTTGGGGAAAAAGTATCATCTGCTGTGGAAACCAACAGATAGATTTGGCGTTGTTGAGTAATCATATTGATCGCTTGGAAGAAGACGAGACTGCAGCGCTTCTGACAAAGATGAGAAAGTATCGCGACGACGCATCTACACAGAGCCAACGACAAGGTACGGTGACGAAAGCGCTCTTTTATCTTCGGAACACCGACTATTCTGGATCGGGGAAAAACACGAGTACCGTTGCTGTGCTTTAACCCTTGATTAAGACCTAATTTGTAGTTTGCACTTTTTTACACAATCTCCCCTTGCGAAATCCTGATATGTGAGCCGTCTTTACACCGTAAGATAAGTTCTCCCGAGGGATGTATATCCTCTATGTGTCCTGAGATATTTTCTCTCGATGTTCGAATGGTAGTTTGCTGCCCTACGATCCAAGAACAGGCCTCTTTCCAAACTTTTTCGTAGCCCGAGAGGTCGTTTTGAGCGGCTGTGAGGGTATTGAGGAGCTCTGAGAGGACGTTTTCTCTGATCTTTTCTAGCGAAACATTTTTTCCAAAACATGCACGCAATGATGTGGCAGGACGTCCTATCGAGGCGAGAAGGTTTTCATCCATATTGACATTAAGCCCGATGCCTATAACCGCCCATGGCTCATTTTCTTTTTCTGTTCCCTCTATAAGGATGCCGGCCATCTTTTTACCGTCGACCAAAAGATCGTTGGGCCATTTGATTTGAGATGTGATGCCGTATGAAGAAATAACCTTTTGTAAGGCCAGTGCCGAAGCTTGGAGATACGTGATTAGAGAGAATCGCCTGGGCTCTGCATAGGTAAAATAGAGATTAGAGTCTCGAGGAGAGATCCAATTATTTTGGTATCTTCCCCTTCCGAGAGTCTGTTCACGAGCAACGACGCAGAAAGGCTCTGAAAGGGCTGGAATCTTTCTTTTCATCCACGAATTGGTGGAATCAACTGTCTCGAGAATTTCTATCTTCATATGGTCTTCCAGGGGTTAAACCGCTGATTGTGACCTATCACACACAGACTGGCTGCAGGAGAAAACGTACCTCGTCTTTCTCCTTGCAAAGGTAAAAACCTTGGCTTCATCGAAATACGTGTCTCTTTCTCCCTTCGCTTAAGCCTATGTGAGAGATATGTCTCAATCATCGGTTAAAGAGAATAGTGTGACAGAAGTCCCATATTTTTTGCTAAATTGGCAATCTTTTGAGGCAAAAGAGTTACTCTTTCCCCAGAATATAGGGGGGAGGAGTGCTAACTATTTTTTTAATGGGGGAGGTCGAAAAGAGTCGAGAACATATGAATAGTTGAGGTATAACTCCACCAGTTTTCCTAAGGAGGATGGAAGCGAATGTATACGCAGGCAGTTCGGGTTTTTTCCCGTATCGACCTAAGATTGGTGGTGATTGTCCTGCTTTTACAGTTATGCGGTCTTCTTACAATCGCTGCCTATTCTCAGGATCTATTGCTTGAGCCCTCATCGTTCTCTTTTTTTCATTCCAATGTAAAGAGTCAGCTGCAGTGGATGGTCTTTTCCTGGGGCTGTTTTTTTGTTGCGGTGAGGTTTAATTACGCCAAACTGAGGGAGTGGGCGTGGTTTTTATATTTTTTTAGTATCATTGCTCTTATTGGTCTTTTTTTTACGGATCCAATAGTGAGAGTACAGAGGTGGTATCGCATTCCCCTCATTGGGATAAGTGTTCAGCCTTCGGAGGTTGCCAAGGTAGCAGTCGTTGTTGCACTGAGTTGGTTTTTGGAGCGGCGGGCCCTTATCGCTGAGAGACTATCAACACTTTTGGGGGCATTGGCTATTGTTGGACTGCCCTTTTTACTTATATTAAAACAACCCGATCTTGGAACAGCAACAGTATTGTATCCGATGACACTTGTTATTCTATATTTCGGGGGGGTCTCTCTACGTTCTTTAAAAATCCTCTGTCTGCCAGGTCTTTTTGTCGTCGTCCTTGTCTTTCTCACCTTTTCTGGGATTGTCCCCCACGATCAGATGCGTCCATATATGACACGCTTCTTGAAAGAATACCAGTGTGAAAGATTAAATCCAGATACTCACCATCAAAGAGCATCTCAAACAGCCATTGCAATCGGGGGCACAAAAGGGGCGGGATGGCGTCAGGGGGAGTACTGGCGTGGAGGCTCGTTACCGGCTCCATATACAGATTCAATATTCGCCGCCTTTGGTGAAGAATTTGGATTAATTGGAGTGCTTTTTCTTTTAATTCTTTACTATTTTCTCATATCTTGTTGCTTTCAAACAGTGGCTATGGCAAAGGATAGTTTTGGGAGGCTAATAGCTTCTGGCATAGCAGTGTACATAACTGTGCACGTAGTTATTAATGTCGGTATGATGTGCGGGTGTCTTCCCGTCACAGGTGTGCCGCTACTCTTAATGAGTTATGGTGGTTCATCACTGGCGATGACAATGAAGGCACTGGGCATCACGCAGAGTGTGTATAGTAGGAGGTTCATGTTTTGAGTAATCATTTTTTATTTAGTGAAGGCGAGTGGACCGGCAAGGGAAAAATCTTTTTTTCCCTGACTCCAGATGAAGTTCCCTTTCAGATTCACTGGGACGTTGTCCCCATCGACCTAGAGAGATTTAGAGCTGTTCAGCGCGTTGAGATGGTCGATCAAGAGACGATGATTAACGTCTTTACTATAACTCGTCAGCCATCCGGTGAATTTCAGCTTTTTTTAGAAAATGAGGTACTGGGAGTTTTTTCTGGTGATGGTGTTAGCGATGAGCGAAAGCTTGCCTGGGAATTTGCTCATTACGGCATTTTGGAGGGTGTAGAGGTGTACGAGAAGAAAGACGACCAGCAATACAATTTCCATGCAGAGTATTTAGGCAACGATGGTTTGGCTACAACAGTTGAAGGAACAATTTCATCGGCTTCTTAAGGGTCTTAAGATGGGTTGAAAAAATGGACTGAGAAACGAGATTAGGTTGTAGGGCCTTTTAAAAAGATATCCTCGAGGATTACCGTCTGGCGCTTCCCAGATATCCAGCGCTCACAGAAGATAAGGTAGCCGTCCTCTGTCCAAGCAGTATCAATACCGTGTCTTCGGCCGTGAGAGTAGGTGGCAGTGCGAGCAGCAAAACCATCTTCATGATAGACCTCTACGGTACCATTTGGGACTCCTTTTTCAAATGTTGCTCTAAAGAGTAGTTTACCTTGCTCATCCCACTTTCGGAACAATCCGCAAAGGAGACCATCTCGGTAGCCCTTTTGACTGCGAAGTTCTTTTGTCGGGGAAAACTCAAGGGCTTTTCCGTGAGCATGTCCATTGACAAACCACTTTTCAGAAGCTAGCACACCATCTTCATAAAAAGAGTAGGAGGGTCCATGAAAGAGACCGTCTTTATGGGCGGTTTTGATTAGCAGGGAGCCGTTCTCTCGTTTTTTTAGTAAGAATGTTGTCGTGTCTACCTGCTCAGAAAACTGAATACCAAGATCTGTATCATCAATGAGAAAGAGCCCTTCGTTATATTGGTATGCCACTATTGCCTCCCCTGTTGAAGACAGGCTGGTATCCGAGAGAGATGTTCGGGCCAAGGAATAGCGTGGAGTGATCCGGGAAGGATATGTCCATTTAAAAAGGCCCAGCTGCTGCATGAAAAGAAGAAGCGCAGGTGAAATGCGCATGCGTCACTGAGTAGCAAACATCGTTTTTGAAGCATCTCTCTCTGAAACTCTTTGGATCTGTTTTCGTCGTTAAGAGGTCGACATTCAAGAAGTTGCTTCATCATGCCGAGCTTTTCGTGCATCTTCACAAAGGGGAGAAGGACATGTTTGAAAGCTTCTTGCTCCTCTAGGTCAAAGGTGATTTGTACTACGTGGGGAGAGTCCTGGTTTTCTCCAGCATCTAAGTGGGTAGAAAGAGACTCAAGCAGGTGTTGACACTTTTGTAGGCTGCTGCAGATCTCGTTCATGGCATCTGAGATTTTCGGATCTGAAGAAGGAAGAGATGGGGCCTCTTCTATAGCCATGTGGGCAAGGGCTTCGACATCAAGCGGATTTTGGCAGTAGGTTTCAACGGCTTGCTTTAGGGGCATAGTGGCGATGCCTTCTATGGCGAGCCCTTCGGTTGCCGTATTTATTATCAAGCTCTTCGGGAACTCTTTCTGAAATTTTTCAATCCACTGCGCTTCTATTATCCATTTTGCCTCTGTGGAAACAGATCCTGTTGGACTTTTCCCTGTGATTACCCCCTCTTTTTTCTTTCTAGAAAGCTGGGTGCTCTCTTTGTCGGAGAGCGATTCGGTGACATGTTTTGAGTATACGTTTCCACTGCTATAGGCAAGATCATAGCCGACCATAATAATGGGATCGCAACCAAGAGCGTGTGCAATTTCGAGTATCATATTAGTAACACTATGTCCACCTTCGAGAATAGGCCCTTCTACGCCTACGGCTTTTTCAAACCATTCGACTATTGGGTAACCATCACCGCCTCGAAGATAAAGAAGAGGACCTTTTTGATGCATAAGGGCTTCATAGAGGGCTCGAGAGCGATAAAAAGTGGGGAGGCAGAAGGGTTGCGATTGGCGCAGCCGAAGGTATTGAGCGGGATTTGGGTCAACGGTAGCTGCAAAATGGGGTATCACTCCACTTTGAAGTAGCGCTCCTATTGAGGATCCTCCCGAGAGGATAAGGGCATTTGATGGGAGAGTTTTGAGCAGGTCAATTTCCTTGTCCAGAGAGGGACCGGCGCCAACGACGATAGCGGGCGTTCCTTTGAATTTACCGAAGAGAGAGGAGCCATTTTTTGATCGATTCCACAGGAAAGCATTGCGACCGAAGTTTTGGAGCTGGGTGTCTCCAAAAGCAAAAAACTCATCGAGCACTGTCTCTGTGTCAATTTGCTTTGTTGTCAGTTCTGTGAAAAGCAGATCGAAAATGTCACTTCTATATTGTGCATATGCTGGCGAAGCGATGCAGGCACATAATTGTTTATGTGAATTCCAGGAAATGATTTGAAAGGCCTGCTCTTTTTCATCACCATCGTCGATGTAAAGAAGTGTCGCTTGTGGATCTTCGAAAAAAGGGGCGGCAAGAGGGCTTTGTAGGAAATGGGAGATGACAGCCAGATCATCCTCAATGATGATGAGTTTGCGTGAGGGGCGCTTCTGGAGCCAGGGCTGGAGCATTTTCCAGTGCCAGCCTAATCCGATCCCAAAAACGACGAGAAGGTCAGGATTGGCGGAGATGATCGGGCCACACCATTCTTGAGCCTCTTTTGAGGGATTCGTTCGATTGTGCAAATACCGCTCTGGCTTGCAGCGCTTATCAAGGAGGGTGAGCTCTCCATTTGCAGCAAAAGGTGTCGATAGGCCTTTTGTGTCGACCATCGAAAGCAGGGCTGTGGCTTTAGGATTGAGGATTTCAAATTGCTGTAGGATTGCGGTGTCTATGCCCATGTATCTCTTTTCATTACCAGATTTGGAAGGCACATATTGTAGATTACTTGATGGTTTCTTTGACTACTGCTTTTTCTCTTGTAGACTTGGTGTTCCAAAGTGGGAGCAGTAGTGATGTGGAAATCAATCCACACGCAGCAAGAGCAATGAAAAAGCCTTCCCATCCAAAGTCTTCGATGATCATTCCCAGTGGATATCCAGAGGTGGCAACACCGAGGTAGGCGATCCATCCTGTAAGTCCTGTGGCTGTGCCAGCAGCTTTTTTGTGAGAAACTTCCACTGCGGCAACACCAATAAGCATTTGGGGACCGAAGATTAAAAATCCTATAGCAAAGATCATGAAAGAATCTAAGAATACGGCCATTCCTGAAAGGAGCCAGAAGGCGATGATTGCTCCCGTCGTAAAGAGGCAGTAGAGAATGTTAACAGGGCCTCTGTTGCCCTTGAAGAGTTTGTCTGAGCTCCACCCTGCAAACAGGCTACCGGCAATTCCTCCGATCTCAAACCAGACGAGAGTAGCGGCAGCAGCGACGATGTTATACCCTTTTTGTTCGACAAGATACATGACTGTCCAGTGGTTTACCGCATTTCGAATGATATAGACAAAAAAGTAACTAACACCTAGGAGCCATATGTATGGGTTTGTGAGGACGTATTTAAAGAGGATTTCTTTTGCCGACAGCTCTCGCTCTTCTCCTTTCGACATCTCATCTGGATAGTCAGATTTGTGTTTCTCGATGGTAGGGAGACCAAGCGACTGAGGGGTGTCGGTGAGCCTGTTGATGAGGAAAAGTCCGCCGAGGACAACGATAACACCGGGCATAATCATGGCGACACGCCATCCGTAGTAATAGGCGCAAAATCCTGTAAAAATGGGGATAAGGATTCCCCCAACATTATGTGATGTATTCCAAAGTGACCACCAGCGTCCTCTCTCTGAACGCGAATACCAGTGAGTTAAAAGGCGCGCACATGCTGGCCATCCAAACCCCTGGAATAGCCCATTGAGCCCCCAGAAGAGACAAAAGAATATAAAGGAGGGAGATAGACCAAAGAGGATGTTTGTGATTCCTGTGGCGATAAGGCCGAGGGACATAAAGTATTTTGGATTCGAGCGATCACCTAAGATTCCACTAATAAATTTACTGGCACCGTAGCTGATGGCAAAAATACTTACCAGGGCTCCTTGCTGTGGAATTCCTAGGCCAAATTGGGTTTTGAGCGTCGGTGCGGCGAAGGTAAAGCTAAGTCGAGTCAGGTAGTAGAGTGCATACCCGAGGTACATGGAATAGAAAACACGAACACGCCAATACGAGTATTTTTTATCGACAATTTTTTTATCTGTAATTTCTGGTTGATATGGAGCTGGTTTTAATCGGTCAAGTAATGCGCCCACAATAAAAACCCCTTAGTTCGTTAAAAACCAATAATAAGCTAAATAAAAATAAAAATCAACTCGTTATAGCTTGTCTGCTTTTCCCCTGCTTTTCTGAAAATTGGGGTATCAGAGTACACCCTCCATTTAGGTATTCTGTCAACACAGAAATAGGATATGAATCGAGAGATAGAGATCATTTTATTTGAGTATACACTCATGTTGGCATCCAACCTTTTTTGCCACCAACTCGACGAAATTTTCCTTTTCTACGGGCTGTCTTTTTTTTCTTCGACGTTGTCGACTGTTTAATTTTTTCTTTTAGATTCTCCTCTGCCTCCGGCTCTTCTTGAAGCGCGATGTGTGCCCGTTCTCTTGCAGCTTCGCATGTCTGTTTGAGGTGTTCGATTTTGTTAAAAAGTTTTTTATCTTGTTTATTCATAGGAGCTTCTTCGGGCGAACCGCTGCCAACGCCCTCGAAAAGAGAGAGAGCTGACTGCTGATCTTCGGTTAGTATCTCTATGGCTCTGCGGATTTCCATGAGTTGCTTGTAGACGTCGACAAATGAGACATCTTCTTTGAGCGGTTTGCTCTCGTTTTCCAGTGAGAATTTTACGAGTTCTTCAAGGCGATCGACAAGGTCTGGTAGCGCCATAGGTTCTACTGGAAGAGGCTTGAGTTCAGGCATAGGACTTTCATCCGTTCCCTTATCTTTTGATGTATTTTGATCTTGGTTCATAGTTATTTAGTTGCCTCGAGATGTTTGACTGCGTGATAGTACGCCGCTATTGCATGTAATAGCGTAAACTGTCATTTTCAAAAAAGAAATTTTTTTAAATTTTGTTTTCGCACGAACTGGAAAAGAGTGAATGGGGGATCTTCTGAATCGTTCCATCATAGAGAACCTCATTGTCCTGTCTGATGGAGATGTGGCCAGGCCAGGCCAGGGCAATAGCCTTTGCTTTAACAAAGTAGTTATATCCGAGGAGTTGTTCAAATATCCGCTCGGTGGGCTGAGATGCCTTGCATTCGATGAGAAGAGAGGGAGTGTGCATTGGGCTGTTTGGAGAAAAGCAGACGATATCGACTCTTCTATTTGGAGTTTTTTGTGTGGGACATAATTTTTTGAGAGAAAGTTCCACGGCAATCAGGTGCCGTGGAAAAAGGTGTGTCAAATGATTTAGTGTCTCTTGGCGAACATGTTCTTCAGGAGTTGCTCGTACTGCCCTTTTTCGAACCAAGCATAATAGGTGATCGGTCATACTATTGAAGCCTATGTGCTCTCCATTTCTCTTAAGGCTGAAGAGAGACCAATGAGGAGCAACGTTACATTGAGCCGCCCCATAACCCTCTGATAGCAACTTGTCTCTGACGTGAGGCTGGTTGCAGAAGAAAATATACTTTGTCTTTCCTCTTCACTCAGCCTATATAAGGGATAAGGCCCAAGCCTTTACGGTTCAAGGTCAATAATTCCGTAGTTTTTATCTTCACGCCTGTAGATGACTTTTATCTGTCGATCTTCTTCACCTCTGTACACCATAAACCGCTCTTGAGAGAGCTCCATCTTCATGATCGCTTCGTCTTCATTGAGCGTTTTAAGCTTTTGCATCTCTTTTGAGACGACCTGATGGGGAGCTTCATGATTTTCAATCTCCTCGTCGGCAGGATATTCAGCAACGGAGTAGACAGTGACAGGAAGTTCTTCTATGTCGAACTTCTTTGCGTGGTGTTGTTTCAGGCGGTGTCGATATCGACGCAGTTGACGGGTGAGCTTTCCGATGGCCTGATCGATAGAGACATACATATCAGATGTGGCCGCATGGCTTTTAATAAATGTATGGCCATATTTCATTGTGATATCGCAGCAGTGGTTGAGCTTTTGGATGTCCATGGTTACATGTACATCAATAATACGATCTCCTAGTCTCTCAAGTTTGGAGATCTTGTCGATAGCGTGCTGTTTCATGCCGTCCGTGACGTGGACATGACGTCCTGTTACCATAACGTTGTAACTCTGGTCGAATTCCGCTACCTTTTCCTTGTGAGTTGTCATAACCTGCCTCCGCGTCGAGTATTTAGCTCCCTGAGAGATAGGACACAATCAGGGATTAGATTTGATATGGCCTGATTCTATGGGCGGCCTACAAAAAATTCCACCAAAAAGCCAGGTGTTTACTTGGGGTCAAAGCTTAGGCAGACGGTTCGTTGTCGTGGGAAGGGGTAGAATCAGGGGTTGCAATCTTTGAAATACGTTGGTCGTAACAGAGTGCGAACTAAGAGTCGGTAGAGCAGCTCATCTGTTGCCGAGGGCTCATTTTTCATGCTCCAACGCTCTCGATCGATACTTACCTCCCTTCCGTTCCAGTTGGCCACCTCTTTGCCGATACCCTTGATTTTGGGGGAAGGGATGACGTCTGTTAATATCCGTATGGAATGACAGTTATCCATAGAGCAACCTTTATTATATTATTCCCTCTCTATTTCTTCTATTAGTCTTGATAGATATATTAATTCAATATAAAATGAACGCTTTTAGAATCAAGTTTGTATTGGTTTTAAAAACAAAGTAGAGGGGGTGGGGATGCAAGTGAATAGAATTGCTGAAAAAGAGAAGCTTGCGGTATCTTTTCTCTTGCTATCGGTAATATGGCCCAAAGTTTGGGGGGTTTAGCTCATTTGGTAGAGCATCTGATTTGCATTCAGAAGGTGAGGAGTTCGAATCTCCTAACCTCCATATATGCGGTTATAGCTCAGTTGGTTAGAGCGCGACACTGATAATGTCGAGGTCCCTAGTTCAAATCTAGGTAACCGCATTTTCTTCTATTCTTTTCCAGGGGGATTTTTAATGCCCTTTACGCTTTCTTTGGGTTCAAAAGCTCCTGATTTTTGTCTGGCGGGTACAGACGGCAACGTCTATACTCTTCAATCCTTCTCTCAGTCTCCTCTACTGGTTATATTTTTCACCTGTAATCATTGCCCGTATGTGACAGGTTCTGACGAGGAGACAAGAAAAACCGCCCTCAAATACCGATCCCAAGGCGTTGAATTTGTTGCTATCAACTCAAACTCTACCGAGCATTATGCTGAAGACTCATTTGCGGGTATGGTTGAGCGAATGAACAAGCATACGTTTCCATGGATGTATCTCTATGACGAGAGTCAGAATATTGCCAAGCTCTATGGAGCGCTACGTACGCCACATTTTTATATCTTCGACACAGATCGTCTCCTTGTCTATTGCGGAAGAGCTCTTGATAATCCCAAAAATCCTGAGAAGAGTACGGTCAATAACCTTGATATGGCGCTAGAAGATATTCTCTCTGGCCGTTCCCCACAAATACCTCTTACCAATCCGATTGGCTGCTCTGTTAAGTGGAAAGGTCATGACAGCCATTGGCTCCCGCCCGATGCGTGCGATCTAGTGCGGTAGAGTTGTATGACCCCTGATTAGAGGTATGAGAGTCACTGGGAAGGGATTGCGTAGCCATTCGTGAGCCGGTTCTGCGTCTTCATTGATATGTGGGGTGTTGTGTGGGAAATTCTTTTTTTTGGGATGCCATGAGGAGTCAAAGCGGTGAATGGCATATACGAGCCCCTGTTTAGTGAGCATTTTCAAGGACGGAGCTGTAAAGGAACCTGCCGAGTGAAAATAACATGAAGGCAAGATGATATTTCGATATTTGTCGGACTCTATAAAGTTTGAAACACAATAGGCAAACGGATCGAATGTGCGCCAGATCACTTTTAAAATCTTGCTTTTCCTGTCTGTTTTAGGAAATCGTTCACTCACTTCCCTCCATCGAGAGCAGATGCGGTTGAGGATTTTGTTTAAAATAGGGTGATGAGCTCGCGAAACAAAAACACCAGTGTTGGGAACGAAAGGTGAGTTAAGGGAGAATTTGTAGGGACTTAAGGGTTCATATCCTGCGACAAAGTCAAAGTGGCTTATTAGGGAATCAAAGGGACGCACACATTCAGCGTCGTGATCGGCGTAAACGCCTCCCTCTTTGTACATAATCGAAAAACGTATGATATCTGATTTTTCGCTCCAGTTGTCTGATTCGTCAAGGCAAGCTTGACAGGGGCCGAAATCAAAGTCTGAGATAAGGCGTCTTTTCATGCCCTCCACGGGAAGTTCTCTGTCTGCTCTATCAGTCCAGAGAAAGATTTCCCAGGTTGGGTGATGTTTTTTCCAGGAAATGTAGTTGTCGATGGATGCTTCGGGAATCGGATTTGGCCCTATCCAGATAAAGTGAATGGTTTTAGGAACACTATTTATAGGGCGATGATGGAGATGTTCAATAGATTGCAGATATTGAGAAATTGGTTTTTGAGCGCAATTTTGCACATAAGCGTCGTTCCAAAGCGCTTCTTTTGAGGACAAACGCCATTGGTGCCATCCCCAGTCTCCCATCATTGTTTTGAAGGATTCAAGCGATTGGTCTGAGTGTGCGTGCACCGAATTGAAGCAGATGGTGAAAAGTAGTAAGCAGACACCTATAAATTTGGAGTGCATATACATTCCTCAGAGTAGAAGGTTTTTGTGTTTAAATTTTGTTTCGTAGAGTTTCTTTGCAAACAAATAGAGCTCGATATCCTCTAAATTCCGATTTCTGATTTCCTCGAGAAGCGTGGCTGAGTATTGTCCGTTTGTTTTTCTCGTTCTATTCATCATGGGAACCGTAGCGGGAGGATCAAATCCTAGGAGAGTAGCGAGAATGGGTAGTGCGTGGTTCAGATCCTCTGTTATTCCTACGAAGAAGAAGTTGTTTTTTAAATTATATTTTGCACTTTCGAGATGTTGCCTGTCAGTGATAGTAGGATCGTTGATGTCGAGGGTTGAAAGAAACCTACATTGTTGGTTTTTTAAGGCGATCAGTGGAGGGCCTGGTGGACAAAGGTGCTGCAGACACATAAGCTCATTATTCCTGTTCAGCCTTTGAATGTAATATCTATGAGCACTCAAAACACGCTGGACAGGATCTCTTAAAAAGGTTATTCGTTTTCCAGGCAAATCTTTAAAGCGCGGAACAAGAAAATGGCCCTGAATCAGATTGTACTGAGAGAGCTCTTTAGGAGACATATCCTTTATTAAATATTGATGAGGGGCAGGAAGTGTTGTTTCCTTGCTGAAATGGCGAGTGAGAAATTCAGATACTGAGAGGCCACCGGTTTTAGGGATATGGTGGAAGATAACCCTCTCGGAGTTCGCAAATAGGGAACAGGAAAAAAGGCATAAAAAGAGAATCTGGGATACAGGTCTCATTGTAAAGTCTCTTTTTTATTTGTTTCGCACGAGACCATGTTTGCGAAAATATGTCAAGTTTTCGCCACCCTTTTTACATTTTTTGTGAATAGCGGGTACTTGACGGTGCGCTATGTTTAGAAATCCATGTAGCATCAAAATGGTGGATTGCGTACACACGTTCTTGTTCTATAAATTCTTGTAAAGATTCCTTTTTAAAGCAGGTTGCCGAGTGGAAATAGCACGTTGGCAAAATGATATTTCGATACTCATCGGCATTAATAAAGCGCGTCACACAGTAGGCGAAAGGGTCAAACGTACGGTAGAGAACTCTTGAGATTGATTTGTTTTTATTCTTTCCAAGAAGTGTGTCATCAAAGCTGTGCCAGCGAGAACGGAGACGAAAAAGGGTTTTTTCTAAAATAGGATGGTGTGGACGAGCAACAATAAGGCCATTATTTGGAATGAAGGGGGAGTTAAGCGAATATGCAAAGGGGTGTAAGGGCGCGTAGCCTGCAACAAAGTCATAATGTTCTACGAGAGGATCAAAGGGGCGGATGCACTCAACATCGTGGTCGGCATACACCCCCCCTTCTGTATATATAATTGAGTATCGAAGAAGGTCTGCTTTTTCAATCCAGCTGGTCGATGCTTCTACAAGGTGTTGACATAACCCAAAATCTGAATTGGAGAGAAGCCGCTTTTCCATTCCCTCAACGGGAGGTTTTCTATCTTCCATGTCTGTCCAGAAGAAGATTTTCCATGTTGGGTGGTGGTTCGTCCAAGAAAGAAGATTGGCAATAGACTTTTCTGGAAATGGTTTTGGTCCAATCCAGATAAAGTGAATGGTTTTAGGAATGGTATGTATTGGAGGATGGTTGAGGTATTGAATAGAACGTTCATATTGATCTATTGCCTGTTGTGCATTCACTAGAACAGAGTGCTCTGTCCACATCATCTCTTTTGTGAGCTTATGCCATTGCTGTGATCCTCGATCTCCCATCATTGCTTGGAAAAATTCGAGTGTTTGATCTGAATGAGCATAGAGATTGCCTAAACAGCTGAAACAGAAGACAACAACGGAACAGATATAAATTAACACAGTGCGCATATGCTTCTCATAGTTTGAAATTACGCCCCGTGTACTACAAGAAAAAAGAGAGTGTCAAGTAAAAACCCAAGTGTTTCTCTGTTCCACATCACGGGTTTGCTACGACACCTTTTTCAGTCTTTTCACGAGATGGCGGTCTCTTCTTCTTTGGAAGCCATGAGGCACTAAAGCGGTGGATGGCATATACGTGGCCCTGTTGTGTAAGTTTCGTCAGTGTTTTCTTTGAAAAGCAGCTGGAAGAGTGGAAATAACATGTCGGTAGGATGATATTTCGATGTTCATTTGATTGTATGAAGTTTGAGACACAGTAAGCAAACGGGTCAAATGTTCGACACATTGCTCGATGCATAACACTTTCCCTGTCCGTTCCAGCAGGTGTATCGCTATAGTCTGCCCACTTTGCACAGAGGCGTTCGATGGTTTTTTCTATAATGGGGTGGTGGGCTCGTGAAACAATAACGCCTGTGTTTGGGATAAATGGTGCATCAAATGCGGGGAAGTTATACGGGTGTAGAGGCTCATATGCGACAACAAAATCAAAGTGATCCGCAAGTCGATCAAAAGAGCGTATGCACTCAACATCGTGGTCGGCGTAAACACCTCCCTCTTTGTACATAATCCAAAATCGTATGATATCGGATTTTTCACTCCAATTGTCTGAATCGTCAAGGCTGGCCTGACACGGGCCAAAGTCAAAATCAGGGAGGAGGCGCCTTTTCATTCCTTCAACGGGAATTGCCCTCTCTTCTCTATCAGTCCAGAAAAAAATCTCCCAATGCGGGTGGTGTTTTTTCCAAGAAGTGTAGTTCTTAATGGCCTCTTCAGGGATTGGGTTTGGTCCAATCCAGATGAAGTGTAAGATTTTAGGGACGGTGTTAATAGGGGGATGGTCGAGATGCGTTATGGCTTGAGCGTATAGCTCCATCGGTGCTGTGGCGTTATTTCGGACGGAACGCTTTTTCCATAATGATTTTTTTTTGTATTTGTGCCACTGCCACGCTCCCCGATCTCCCATCATAGATTTAAATGAACGTACGGTGGAATCTGACGTGGCGTACACAGCTGCTACACATGTAAAAAAAAGGATATACAGCGCTAAGATCCGCCTGGAGTACATGCAACAACCTCTATAGAAGGATAAAAGGTCATGGTACAGGGGGGAGAGTAATGAATCAATCCCTCTCTTTTGTGTACGGATGGGCCGCTTAGCGATGAGGAATAGATTTTGTTTAAATAAGCGAACTATTTTTAGGATTCGCTTGGCATGGAAAACAAAGGGGGTCTATGTTGTTTTTGTAGAGAAACTTTTTGGTTGACTTAAAGGAGAGTCTACATGCTACACTTTCTTCTAACTTCTGGTTTTGTGTGGTTTTCTTGCTGCACCCTTGTCCATACCGGATGTTGGCTCGCCTGAGGGCGCGCACTCATGATGCGCGAGATTTGGGGGCTCTGAGAAGTTGGCCATTCAAAAATCGCAACAGTTAAAACCTCTTGTAACTTAAGTGGAATGTCTATGACCCTTCTACCTTTTCTTATCGTTCTGCTTATCTCCATCGGAACATGCATTTTTACCTCACGCCAAAAGGGAGACTATTTCCTTGCCGATCGATCAATAGGATGGCTTCCTCTTTTTGGTTCTTTTTTAGGAACACAAGTTGGTGTTGGGTTTGTTCTCGGTGGAACGGATGCAGTATGGGAAAAGGGTATAATGGGCTCTTTTTATGGCTTAGGTCTTGCCATTGGTATGCTCGTTCTTTCGTTTGGCTATAGTAAGCGGTTGCGCATGCTTGATGTATCGACGCTTCCAGACCTTTTGGAAAAAAAATACAAGAGTGTGAGTTTTAAAAGACTCGGAACAACGCTATCGATTTTTTCGCTCGGTGGGATTTTGGTTGCTCAAGCCGTTGGGCTACAAAAGTTTCTTCTCTCTCTTGGGTTTACCAATGAAGTGCTTTTTCTTTTTCTGTGGGGTAGTGTTGTGCTTTACACGATGTTCGGAGGCTTGCGAGCGTTGGTGTGGATTGATCTTGTTCAGGTGGTTGCCATTGTCGGAATTTTGTGCGGAACATTTTGTTGGGCTATTCTCCCTCGTTGGTCAGAAGTGACGGCAGGTCTCCACACTCCATCAACATGGAATGAGCAGGCATTTTCGTCGCTTCTTATGCCTATTTTTTATATTTTTGTCGGGGAGCATATGGCACAACGTTGCTTTGCCGCAAAATCGCCAAAGATCGCTTCACGGGCAGCACTTTCCACCGCCACTTCGCTCTTTTTCCTTCTGGTTATTCCCGTTGCATGTGGAGGTCTTGCTCGCTCTTTTAACCTCTCCTCGGCACACGGTTCAATCTTCATGCAGGTTATGCAAATTCTAACTAATCCTGTGCTTTTTACCTTTGCATCCTGTGCTGTTTTGCTCGCAATTGTCTCGACGACCTCTGCTATTTTGCTGGCTATAAGCTCAAATGTTACTCAAGATACACGGTTACAAAATGGCAAGCTGGTCACCTTCCTTGTTGGAATAACTGCTATTTTGGGGGCTGGACTGGGGAGTGATATTATCTCTTGGATTGTTGCCGGATATGAGATATCGGTAGGAGCGTTGCTGATTCCCCTGCTTGTAGCGGTCTTTTCCTCAAAAGAAGAGCTTCCACAAGAGGCTGCGTGGAGTAGCGCCATCAGTGGTTTTTTTGGAGTCTTTGTCGGCCACCAGTTCCTTTCAGGAATTTGGTATACTCTGGCTCCTGTTCTCTTTTCCTCTCTCGGTTTTTCAATATATTTGGCATATGCCCGGTTGTATCAGAAACAAACCGTTGCGTCACAAATGGCAATAGAATAAAATATTTGTTCTAATGATTTATTTTGGTGTGAGTAATGATTTTATTTGCTTTTGTGATGATGTTTTCCTTGATGTTGGGCCTTATAGCTTCTCGTCATCAAAAAGATTATTTGCTTGCTGATCGTTCTGTTCGTTGGCCCCTTCTGTTGGGAACGCTTATAGGTACCCAGGTTGGTGCGGGTTTTATTATAGGAACAACCGATACTGTGTGGAAATTTGGACCGATAGGTTCTTTCTATGGGCTTGGTCTTGCTCTTGGCTTGCTTGGCCTTGGTCTTGGGTATGCCAAACGGTTACGAAGGTCTGATGTGCATACCCTCCCAGAACTACTCATGAAAAAGTTTGGGAGCGCTTCCTTTCAAAAGGTGGCAAGTATTCTTTCTATTCTTTCGATGTGGGGAGTACTGGTCGCCCACGCTGTTGGCTTAAAGACCTTTTTGCTCTCTCTCGGATATACGCATGGCATAATGTTTTTGCTTTCTTGGGGATGTGTTATTTTGTATACCACCCTTGGAGGATATTTGGCCGTGGTATGGACAGACGTTGTGCAGTCTATTGCCATTGTATCTGTGCTTACCATAATGTTTATCTCCCTTCTTTTTCCGAACTGGGAGATTATCTCAGCGCAAGCCTCAACAGCGCAGCACATGTTAGATGGAACGACGTTTTCTACCCTGTTTGCTCCCATGGCTTTTATATTTGTTGCTCCCCACATGGTTCAAAGGTGTTTTTCTGCGCAAACGCCACATGATGCTTCGAGAGCATGTACGTTGACAGCTGCCATACTTGTTGTATTAACCATTGTTCCTTTGGGATGTGGTATGCTTGGTCGGTCCTTTGGGTTTTCTCTGTCCGAAGGTGCTATCTTTATGCAGGTTGCGCGTAAACTGGCTACCCCCCTTGTCTTTACCTGCGCTTCTGCTGCCGTCCTTCTCGCTCTGATTTCAACAACTTCTTCTGTCCTTTTAGCGATAACATCAAATGTCGTAAAAGATATTCCCAAATTTGAAAATAGTGGAAAGAGCGTTACCCTATTGGTCGGTATCGCAGCTTTTTGTATCAGCCCTTTGAGTCACGATATCGTGGGATGTCTCGTTGCAGCCTATGAGATTTGCATAGCCACCTTGCTCGTTCCTGTGGTAGCTGCTGTGTACACAAAGCAACGTGAGTTACCAGCGCAAGCTGCTTGGTGGTCCGCTGCCTGTGGAATTGTGGGTCTTGTCGTACACTACTTTGTCTCTGCCTGGTGGTCCTCTTTTATTCCTGTTCTCTGTTCCGCCTTTTCATATTATGTAGTTTCTCTCGTCCCTCGTCCCAAAGTGTTGGTGCTTGAGGAATAATAAAGAAATTTTGTACAATCAGCTATAGGTTGTTTTAGAGGTATCTTCAAATGGATGAGTCCATTTTGAAAAGATTTTTGCTTTTCACACGTGCTGAGGTTCTCTCGTGCGTGGGAGTTGCCGTTGTTTTGTCATCACATTTCCATCTCCATCGACCCCGATAGGGTCGATCTTTATTTTTTATACTACAGTTTGTTTTTTCTAACTATTTTTCACTGGAGTGTGGTTATGTTTTCAGTTATCCCGTTTTTTATTGTGTTGCTCGTTTCTGTTTTCGCGAGTGTTATTGCTTCAAAAAGAGGTACTGACTTTTATCTGGCTGACCGGTCCTTAAAATGGCCGATGCTCTTTGGTACATTGATAGGCACTCAGCTCGGTGGTGGGTTTATCCTCGGTAATGCCGACTCATCATGGCGACTTGGCATTTGGGGATGTGTCTACGGTTTTGGAATTGCTATCGGGCTGATGTTTATGGGGCTAAGCTATGGAAGACGGCTATGTAGTTCGAATATGGGGACTCTTCCAGAGCTTTTGGAGAGAAAGTATGAAGCGCCATTACTTAGACGCGTGGCTGGGGTATTATCGATCTTTTCGCTGAGTGGAATTTTGATGTGCCTGGCTATTGGGTGTAAGAAATATTTGCTCTCACTAGGATTTTCAAGTGAGTGGTTCTTTTTTGCCTGTTGGGGCGTAGTTATCTTCTATACGACCTATGGCGGTCTTCTGGCAGTTGTTTGGACAGATCTTTTTCAGGCTGTTGTTATGATAGCGATGCTTGGCGCTGTCTTCTGTTCTCTTTTTCTCCCCAATTGGACCAAGATTGTTCTTCAGGCACGCTCTCTTCCAACTGGTTTTAGTCCAGACGTTCTTATCTCCCTTGTCATTCCAATGGGGTTTGTCTTTGTTGAGCAAGATATGGCTCAGCGTTGTTTTGCTGCAAAAAGCCCAAAAGACGTCACGATAAGCTGTCTTCTAACAGCTCTTTTCCTCGTTCTTGTAAGTGTTGTTCCTTTTTCGGCAGGCCTACTCGGAAGAACAATGGGGGCATCGCCGGATGAAGGCTCTGTTTTCATCCAGGTGTTACAATCGAGTTTTTCTCCTCTTCTTTTTGTTGTTGGCTCAACGGCTGTATTGTTGGCCATTATCTCTACGGCCTCTTCGGTTCTTTTGGCATTGAGTTCGAATATTGCCAAAGACATCACACGGGCAAATGGTCGTTTGATAACAGGAGTATTGGGGTTACTTTCCCTTTTAGGACCCTATTTTGGTGACGACATTATTTCATGGATGGTCTCGAGTTACGAAATATCAGTCGTTACCTTGCTCGTTCCGCTAGTTATGGCTGTTTATTCTACAAGAAACAATCTCCCTCAAGAGGCCGCCTGGGGCTCAATACTTTGTGGTGCTATCGCTTCTGCTATTACCAGAGGTGTGGAGCTCGAGTATATGAGAATCATTGTTCTTTTCGGCTCTTCGATATTTGGGTTTGCTATCGGACTTTATAAAGGGCAAAATAGATGGTCTGTTTTGTATAGGAAAAAGGAGAACGTAGTTGAACGAATATGAATTAATTGACAGCGGCAATGGACGTAAACTGGAAAAATTTGGTCCCTATATGCTCTCTCGGCCCTGCTCGCAAGCAGTATGGAAGATGCAATCTTCACAAAAAGTGTGGGAAGAGGCTGATGCTGTCTTTACACGGGAAGAAAAGGGAGAGTGGAGCTTTAAGACCAAATTGCCCGAAGAATGGGAGATTAGAGTCGAAGGGTTTGTTATGAAGATACACCTGACTGATTTTGGTCATGTGGGGGTCTTTCCAGAGCAGCAAGCTCTTTGGCGACGCCTTCTTGAGCTGAGCAATTCGTCCCATCGTGTTCTCAACCTTTTTGCCTATTCAGGAGGCTCTACACTTGCCTGTGCGCAAACCGGCGCTCAGGTGTGTCATCTTGATGCGTCGAAGGGCATGGTTCAGTGGGCACGAGAAAATGCTGAGCTCAGTGGGCTTGAAGGGGCTCCAGTTAGGTGGATTGTAGAAGATGCTATGAAGTTTTTAAAGCGTGAGATTAAACGAGGGTCCCGTTACCACTCAATTATCCTTGATCCCCCTTCTTTTGGAAGGGGGAGCAAGGGAGAGGTCTTTAAAATTGAAAGAGACATTCAATCCCTTCTTTCTCTTTGCGGTGAATGTTTAGAAAAAGATCCTGCATATCTACTCTTTTCATGTCATACGCCAGGATTTACTCCTACAACGCTTTCTCATCTCTTAGAAGATATTCTTCCGCAAGGAAAGATTGATAAGGGTGAAATGACTCTCAACGGGTCAAGAGCGGTTCCAAGTGGCTGTTATGCGATGTGGAGGAGAGGGTGAAAGAGGTCATTACGAGTCGTGTGAATCCAAAAGTGAAGGCTGCTCTTGCTCTTCGTGACAGAAGAGATCGAGATAAAACCGGTCTTTTTTTGATTGAAGGGTATCGTGAGATATCCCACGCTTTGAAGGGCGAGGTAGAGGTGGAGCAGTTCTTTTTTTGTGAGGAGCTTTTTTTGGGCTCTAACGAAGATGCCCTTTTAGAACAGGCGGAAAAAAAAGGCGCGGATCTTATTGCTACATCGCAGCACGTTTTTCGTAAATTATCCTATCGAGATAGGCCTGATGGTCTTCTCATTGTTGCCAAGAAGATGAATAGATCTCTTGAGAAGATCAATATCGCTACAAAGACCCCTCTTATCGTTATAGCAGAAGCTATTGAAAAGCCGGGTAATCTCGGAACCATACTTCGCTCGGCTGATGCTGCTGGTGTTGATCTTGTTATTGTCGCCAACGGTTGTACTGATATCTACAACCCTAATGTTGTTCGTGCAAGCGTAGGAACGCTCTTTACCATTCCAGTTGTGGAAGCTAGCAATGAGAAGGCTCTTTCTTTTTGTCAAAAAGAAAAGATTGCTCTTCTCGCTGCTACTCCAGAAGCAGAAATTGTCTATACAGACGCTCCTATGAAAGAGAGTATTGGCATTGTCGTTGGGACAGAGCAGCTTGGTCTTTCCTCTTTTTGGAAAAGCTCCTGTAATTTGCATGTCAGCATTCCTATGCGAGGCACTGCCGATTCTTTGAATGTGGCAACAGCCACAACATTAGTGCTCTTTGAGGCGGTACGTCAGCGATCATGAAAATTGTATTTGAAGATAACCATCTGCTTGCTGTCGACAAACCATCGGGGATATTGACACAACCGACTCCCACATGTTCTGAAAGCGTGGAAAACGAGTTGAAAGCTTTTATAAAAAAGCGTGATGAGAAGAAGGGAAACGTCTTTCTCCATGCTGTCCATAGGCTTGACAAAGAGGCAAGTGGCATTGTTCTTTTTGCCAAGAGTCAGAAAGCACTTTCGAGACTTTCTCAAGCTGTTCGTGAGAAAAAAATTTCAAAAGAGTATTGCGCTCTTGTTGAGGGAGAAAAGCCCAAAAAGGGAACAGTGGTTGACTTTCTTTTTCACGATCACCACAAAGCTCTCATTATCCCTTATGATTTCAAGGGAGCCAAGAGAGCGGAGCTCGAGATCATTGAAAGTGAAAAAAGCAATGGTCTATGGTTTGTGAAAATTCGTCTTATAACGGGGAGATACCACCAGATTCGTGCGCAGCTCTCTCATTTGGGAAATCCGATTGTCGGAGATGCAAAGTATGGAAGTACCAAGCCTTTTCAGGGGATAGCTCTTCATCATATGCGCTCAACGTTTATTCATCCGATACGTCAAGAAGAGTGCGAGGTTTACTCTTTGCCTTCCTGGTTTTCACGGGGTATGTAGGGCATATCTTCGTGATAAGAGGCGGAGGTATCTGTTCCTTCTTCACCACTTGGAATTCTACTTGTCACACCTTCGATGGCGGCAAACTGGGCCAAAATTCGTTTGAGATCGGATAAAATAAGATCTCGATCGGGAAGAGAGGTATACCTTTCTTCGGCAAGAAGCTGTCCGATTTCTGCAAATGGCTGCATAAGGAGAGCGGGATTGACAGTTCGATCTTCTCGAAAAGATTCTTTGACGTGCATTTCCAACAGGGACAGTACCTTTTGAATGGATTCTTGATCGGAAACTCTTCTTTCTACAGAGACATCGATAAGAGCTTTTATGATCTCTGATATGGTGACGGTTACCTCCATATCACGATCCCAATCCATTTGTGTATGCTTGTGTATGGTGTCTGAGAGAGTAAGCAAGAGAATATGGCCAAGAGAGGGATGTTGATTATGAAAAGCGAGAAATAGCTTTGCGTAAAGCCTGACAGCCTCTTCAAAATTCGTAGGACTTTCTGTCTCTAATGCAGTTTTGATCACCCACGTAAGTCTTTTTGCTACCATCGCTTCTGCGATGTTGTATTGGTCTAGAAGTGTCTCTTGTGAAGAGGAGAGTTTGAAAAGATTTAACTTTGCTATAGATCGCAGGAAGATCTCTGCTGCATGGGTTACCTTTTGGGTAAATAGGCGTAGCGATCCAATGTCGTGGCTTTGTATGTAGCTTACAAGTAAGGAGAAGATACCCTCCAGATATTCAGTGATCTGTTCTGGGCGGTGGTGACGTGTTGCTCGTTGCATCGAGGTAAGAATCCACTCTGCAAGACCTGGAGCCGAACGCCTGAACTGTATTCGAAAAAAAGACCAACGTAAGTTATCGATGATAAAGCCTGCAAAAACAAGGGCAATGGCAACGCTATGGTAGATGGGCATTAGGGTTTGCGACAGCAACAAAAAACCAGAAAAAGAGCAGAGTAAAATAGCGGCTGAAAAGAGATACAGCTTTCTGTCTGATAAAACCGATCGTAGCGCGTAAGCACTTATTGGTGTTTTTTCAGATTTTGATGTAAAGAAAATGGCCCATCCCCATGGCTGAAGAGAGAGAAAGAGCGAAAAGAGAAAAAATATTTGAAAGACAATCATCGGGAGGGAAAGGGCTGCCATGAGTCCCGGAAAGAACTGTATGCCTGCCAGTAGCGCTACAGCAGCGATGGAAGAAAAAAATGTTGCGAGCATGGACCAAAGACCCCTCGTATAAAGTAAGTTGTCCTTACATTGCCCAAACAGATACTTTTTTGCTAGCGTAGAAGCAGGCGCAACTTGGGTTTTAACTTGCGGTGCAGTCTATGACCAGAAAGTTACACATAAAGATCTAGAATATGTTAGGGAGCGTCTATCCGCGCGAGTAGCTTCTTTTGATACGCTCTACTTCGCTTATGCCGACGGTGTTAAATAAAGTAGTTAGAGCCTCTTCCCCATATGTCTCGAGAAATCCAGCGATAGTTTTTTCTCCGCATGCAGCACGAATGGCCTCGATAGCCTTTTCATGCACTGCAGATATGTGCTGACATGACCTTGCAACTACGACACCCATATCTCCACGGAGATTAGTTTCATATTTATCGAACGATTCATTTATTTTTCTGCACATAGTACGTTCAATTGGTGTAATTGCTTGAAAACATGTGCTGTGTGCTAACTGACTGACGTGATTGAACCAAAATGTCCCTGCCCCGGGGCTTTCGCATATGCCACACACCGATGAGCAGAATGGTGTATACTTCTCCACTGCAATAGCCCTTGGTGCACGATAATCAGTACTAGCCGTCATAACAACATATCCCCGTTTTTTATCAAGTGTCACAAATAAAGTATTAGAGTGCAACTAAGAGAATGTATTCATAGATCGCTCTTCCCTTTTCATCTGCATAACCATGTTTTTTTATTGCATATAAACAAAATTTGCTTATACACTCATCCAATGTCATTTTTTGCAAAAAGAAAAGGGTGGAAATATGTTAAGTTCTGTTAAAGAAGTAAACAAAGCTGTCGTTGTTAAAAGGTTTTTAAGGCATATAGCAATCTCTTTTGCCTGTATCGCCTGTTCAGGATGTGCCACTGTCATGCATGGGACAACGCAGGAGGTTACGATCACAACAAACCCTCCTGAAGCAATTGTTTCAGACGGCACAAATAGTATAACAACACCAGGAACATTGAAATTAAAGAGAAATAGAGATCACATATTGACAATTTCAAAACCGGGATATGCGACAGAGACTGTACAGCTCACTCACGTAGTCAGCGGTGCCGTAGCTGGTAATCTTCTTGTAGGAGGACTTGCAGGCTGGGGTATAGATGCTATAAGTGGAGCGCAGTGGCGTTTAATTCCAGAGGCTGTTTCTGTAACACTCAAAAATGATCCGTGTGGAGGAGAGGCTGCAATTGCCACTCCTGTGTCCGAACAACCTCAAGAGACTGATTCTCAAGGGTAAATGATAGGCTAGCCTCAAACCCCCTGATCATATCTTTGTAATCAGGGGGTTATGCCAAAAGTAGACATGTTAGTTTAGCCAAAATCGCCTGAATGGTTTTTTCACAGATGGCCTCTCTCGTTCCGTGGAAGAGAAATGTTTCTGAGTGCAAACCATCCGGTAGAAGAATCGTTGTGCAAACAGTGCCCACAGGGGCTTGTTCGGTACCCCCTGCTGGACCGAAAAATCCAGAGACAGCACAAGCAATATCTGTGTTAAAGAGAGCTTTAGCGCCTCGCGCCATAGCAGAGGTAACCTCTTGGCTTACAACACCAAAAGTATCCACTGTCTCTTTAGGGACGCTGAGTAGATTTTCTTTTATATGAGTTTGATAGGTGACAATAGAGCCTGCAAGTGAGGCAGATGCACCTTCAACAGAGGCAAGCCTTGCCGCTATCCCTCCCGCTGTGCACGATTCAGCTGTAGATATCGACCACCCCTTCTCTTGAAGTACTCTGTGGATGGTTTCCTCGAGGGAAGGGTCTTGTATTTCTATGCCTCGAATGCGTTCAGAGAGTTTTTTTTTGGTATGCTCGAGGGTGCTTTCATCCTCTGTTTTTTCTACATAGAGGTGAACTCTTACGGTAGAAAAGGAGGGATAGATGCCGGCATGGACCTCTTTAGGGCACACTTTTTGGAGACATCTGTTGATCTCATGTTCTGAGACACCTACAAAGTTTAGCATACAGAAAGGGAGAGGGGATCCGGGGAAAAAGGTGTCAATGACCTCCCTAAGAACCGCTCGCATCTCTAGAGGGGGGCCTGGAAGCGCGAAGAGACGGCCATTTGGAAAGAGGGAAGAGTCCTCCAGAAGAAAACCTGGGGCAGTGCCAACACTGTTGTGAAAAAGAGTTGCTTTTTCAGGCTGGAGAGACTGCTCTTCGAGAGTCGGAAAATCGTTGCCATATCGTTTCTGAAGTTCTTCAAGTAAAGCACTATTGTAGGTGAGCGATTGATGAAAGAGCGGTGAAACAGCACGCTTTGTATAGTCATCGGCTGTGGGGCCTAGTCCTCCCGTTGTGATCACATCTCTTCCTTTCTCAAGTTCATCAGTTATGATCTGTGAGATGTTATCAGGAGAATCGGGGATCACTCTGTGTGAGATGGGGAAAAACCCTCTTTGAACAAGCTCTTTAGCAATGAAACTACTGTTTGAGTTTAGAGTGTATCCATAGAGCACCTCATCGCCGATGGCGATGATGCTTATCTCACGGCGACTCATGCCTTTTTATCCTTATGAAAAAGGGAGGCCCATATAATAGCAGCGGCCCCTATGCAGATGCAAATATCGGCGACATTGAAGATAGGGTAGTCCCATCCCCAGAAGCGAAAATGGATCATATCAACGACATGTCCCCAATAGAAAGTATCGAGGATATTGCTCAGCGCTCCTGCAATAATAAGGGCTATCGCGGTTCTCGTGTGAGGAGTGGTTTTAGAAATAGCATAGAGACCGCCGAGCAGGGCAATAAAAAAGAGGCGAAGGAGAAGAAGGGCGGCTGGAATATCGGTGAGCATTCCCCATGCGGCCCCTAAATTAGTCGTAAGCGTCCACGAGAGCTCAATGCCAAAGAGTGAGAAGATGGGGACAGGCCTTTCAGGGGTCAAAGAGAGAGTTGCTATTACCTTTGTCACCTGATCAAAGGCGATGAGCATTGTTGCAATGAGCAGATCGAGAAAAGAACGGGAAATCTTTTTCACAAAAGACCTTTTTCTAGCTTTTCTTGAGCCTGCACTGTTGTAAGTGCGTACGGCATAGCTTCTAGGCGAGGCTTTGGTATCTCCTCACCACTTATGTCGCAAATACCGTATGTTCCCTCTTTGACTTTTTCGAGTGCTCGATCGATCTGTCGTAGCAGCTGAAACTCTTGAGCTGTTAGCTCTAAACTCAGCTTTCGATCGTAATCATCAGTTCCTTGGTCTGCTTGATGTTGAGAGTATCCTGTTGCCTCGTCTGGTTTCTTTACTTCAGCAGAGCTACTTTGCAATGCGCCAACGAGTTTTTGACGTAATTCTTCGAGTCGTTTTTTAAATTTATTTACTTCGGTTTTCTTTAGCGGCATATACTTCACCTAGTTGCATTTCATGTTATTTTAGAGGGCAAGGCGGCCCCATGCCACGTTTTCCCAGATCGATAGTAGATATGCAAACTGCCCTATTAAGAGTACAGAAAAAAAGTTAATTTTGCTCGAAAAAGCTGAGGAAGGTTTGCAGCCAGAGCGAAAATGGCCAGAACTGGAGTCGAACCAGCGACACAAGGATTTTCAGTCCTCTGCTCTACCACCTGAGCTACCTGGCCGGAATAACCGAACACAGAAAGGGTAACGGTTTTTCTCCTTTTCTTTCAATGAGGGAAAAATCTGTGAGAGAAAGAACTCTGGTACCAAAACTGTTACAATTGTCATTTGTTTTTTTTTTGAAACAAACAAGTACCCTTCTCGATCGATTTGTAATAGGTTTTATTTGAGAGGGTGACGTGTCTATCTCTTTCAGTCCCAGCTTTTCCTGTCGAACGTTGAGTTTTTTGTCGATCCATTACCCTGAATCAAGAGATGTCTTAGGGGAGGGATCGCTTGTTCGTACCTTGTGCCAACAAAAGTATCTGTCGGCTCCTAGGGCTCTGTTGGCGTTCAAGATAACCCTTCGCAGAACCGTAGTGATGCACTCAACAGACCCCGTTCTTTTTTCGAGAATAATGAGGAGAGCATGGAGAGATCTTCACCGCTTTAACGGGGTGTAAAATCTAACTGTCTACCGCTTATGAAAGCGATACTTCTCTCAACGTATATTTAGGCCAGCTGTAATAGTGACTTTTTGGGGAAATCCTCAAGGTTTTTTTCTCCCTGTTAATCGTAATACGGATTTCTAAGTGGTCGACAATTGAAGTTTGATGACTCTCCCAGAGGCTCCACCGTTCATTCAGACTTTTTGGTTCTATGAGGGCGTAGACACATGTTATGGAAGTTGTCGTTTCAATCGGTTCTTTTATTCTTCGAAGAGTAAGGGAAATGAGGCGGTCCTGCAAGTTTATTTCTAAGGTTGCCTCAAGCATTTTGAGAGAAAAGTTTTGGAGTCTTGCATCTCTTGTTTGATATGTACATGTATCAGGGATCTCTACCTCTGTGGGGAAGAAGCATCGCGGCAAAATAGAGGGTCTTACTCCGCTTGAGAGCTTAAATCTCCATGCATTATCGTTGAGAAGTTTGTAGTAAAAGCCGGGAGTCCCTATTTGATCGCTGCCAACACATCGCATTTCACGGGATTGATTTCCCTGTCCTGTTTGAAATACGGTGGCAGGAAGAGATATCCTGTTGTAGGTGGCAGGAAGAGAATGTTCTTTCCAGGCCATTTTATGAAGGACGTGACTATATGGACGTGGATATAGTTGTGGAGTATAGGTAGGAGCAACCTGGTTGTGTGCACACCATCCAGCAAGAACGAGATCGAAAAAGAGAGTATAAATCTTAAGCTCTCTTTGGCCCTGATTTGTGCAGGGGCGGATAGAGTGTTCATAGCCCATGATCATGATCGTAGATCCAGAACAAGAAAGATCTTCCAGGACGAATGTAGAATCTTTGGTTTCAGGAAGGGGGATCGTCGCTTTTGCAGACTTCGGGAACCTTAGCGAATAAACAAAAATCTCACGGCGTGAGGCTGAGGCAACAACAAGTTGTACGGCTTTCATTAGATTGGTGAATCTTTCATTAGTGGCATCTTCGAAATAGCTGTTGAATCGACCTCGTTCTGAGAGGGCTATAAGAGAGTTTTGAGGAACTGAAAGCGTATTCCCATGTGGATCAAGTAGAGTGGGAGAAAACCATTGCGTAGACCAGTTGTCCACACAACTTGTATCTTGGAAGAAGTACTGCTGATGTTTCCATTTTTCTTTTAGAACTTCCTTGTGATGGAGAAGGCGATTTTCATCTATAGCTATGAGCGTACTTCCGTCTGCCGAGATTTCCACGGGTTGTGTGTCGGGGAATCCGGGAAAATAGACGGGCTCCCACTGTTGAGCAGACGTTCCTATTTTCTTTGTCCATATAATCCCCTCGTGGATGAGGTATTCATTTACATGATTTCGGGTCTGGATGGGCGTTTTGACGTGAACAGATTCAGTGGAGGGTTTTTGAACTGTTTGACAATGCTTTTCAAAGGCTTGGAGTTTTCCGATACGGGAATACTCGTTGAATCCCTCTCTCACCGCCATAGCGCCGACGCCGGTGAGCGAAAGTAAGGCAATCTCAGAGGCTATTTGTGCAATGGTTGATCGCCTATTTTCTCCATTCCTTCTCTCATGAAGGGTGCCAATATGGTGGTTAAAGGCCCCTCTAATGATTCCAGGACTATATTCCTGATATACATATCTTGGATCGACAGTGGCGCCGCCGGGGGTGAGTATACCGGAGAAGGGGGAAATGGCCATAGAAAGATTCCTATTTTTTACGTGTATAGAAAATGGAGTAATTGCGAATAAAATAAAAATAAAAACATTTTCTTGAGATGTGTTGAGATTTGTTTTTACTCTGTTGTGTTGGTTTTTCGCAACACAGGTTCATCAATAAGACCATTGAAATTTTCTATTCACTCTCTGTATCACGAAAAAGGTGGAGCAAGGGGCAGTTTCCTCTTTTTCTCAGGGCAAGAGACGCTAGTTTAAGTAAGCAGGACATATGGCCGAACCATCTAAAGAATACATAGAAGCATATTCGGATCAGCTCGTTCAAAAGATTCGCCACTATTTAATCACTTTGTATGGTCGTCTTCTCGAAGAGGCCACCTCTGATGAGTTTTACAGAGCTTTTTGCATGTCCATCAGAGAACAGATTATGATTAACTGGGAGGCGACAGCTAATACATGGCAGCACGTTAACCCGAGGATGGTCTTTTACATCTCCATGGAATTTCTTCCTGGTCGGTTTTTGAATAATAATGTGATGAGCTTGAAGAAAAATGCGGTTTTTGCCCGGACACTGTATAAATCCCGCCGCTCTTTTGAAGAGCTGATCTCTCATGAGCATGATCCTGGACTTGGCAACGGAGGATTGGGTAGGTTAGCCTCCTGTTTCCTGGATTCATTGGCTACCCTAAAGATTCCCTCTCGAGGATATGGGCTTCGCTACCAGTACGGATTATTTGAACAGCAACTGTGGAACGGAATTCAGGTAGAAAAGCCTGACTGTTGGTTGTGGAACGATAACCCGTGGGAGTTTCGTAGAGACACGAGGAAGGTTCCCGTCAGATATTGCGGAACGCCCGTTGAAAGTAAAGATGTTCATGGCAACGAAGCGAATGACCTTGTCGATTATGAGGAAGTATGGTCCATGCCGTTTGATATCCCCATTATTGGCTACAGCGCGGGGGAAGACTTCACGGTTACAACATTGCGGTTATGGAGTACGAAAGAATCGCCGAGGAACTTTGAGCTACAACGTTATAATGCCGGGCGCCTTGATCAGGCTGCAGAAAACACAACGCTTACAGACGTTCTATACCCTAATGACCAACATGAAACAGGAAAAAGGGTTCGTATTAAGCAGCAGTTTCTGTTGGTTTCCTCCTCTATTCAAGATATTCTTCGCTATTTCTTTGTTGGTAACAGCGATATCAACCAGCTCAAAGACAAGGTGCGTATCCAAATCAACGACACTCACCCCGCGCTCTTAATTGCCGAGCTTATGCGGTTGCTGACCACTCGATTTGGAATGAGATGGGAGGCCGCTTGGGAGACAACACAAGCGTGCACGGGGTATACAAATCACACTATTTTGAGTGAAGCGCTTGAAGTGTGGGACCAAGGGTCGATGCGTTACCTTTTGCCTCGGCAGTACGCTATTATCGAAAGGATCAATCAAGAATTTTGCAATTTGGTGCGATCTCGCTACCCAAATGATGAAGAGAGGGTTCAGAGAATTTCTATACTAGAGAACAATTTGGTGAGAATGGCCCATCTTGCAATTGCCGGTTCCCATAAAGTTAATGGGGTGGCAAAGCTTCACGGGACTCTTTTAAGGGAGAAGGTGTTTAAGGATTTTGTCGAAATTTGGCCTGATAAGTTCACTCATGTGACCAACGGAGTAACACACCGTCGCTGGCTTATGTATTGCAACCCGATGCTCTCTGACCTGATCACAAGTAGAATTGGAGAGGGATGGAAGACAGATTTTTCTCAGCTTTCTCGTTTTGGTGAATTTGCCCAGGATGGTGAAACACAAGGGCAGTTTATGGCTGTTAAAAGGGCATGTAAAGCTCGATTGGTAGAGTTCTTGCGTCGGGAGGGGCGACCTCGAGATGTTTTTGGGCACCCGATTTCTGCTCATTTTTGCGCAGACGAGAGTTTTTTGTTTGATATCCAGGTAAAGAGAATTCACGAATATAAACGGCAACTGCTTAATGTGTTGCACGTGATCATGCTCTATCACGATATCTTAGAAAATCCTCACGAAGAGCGTGTAAAGAGGTTTGTGATCTTTTCTGGAAAGGCAGCATCTGGATATGAAGTGGCAAAGAGTCTCATTCACCTGATCTGCTGTATTGCCAAGAAAATAAACTCAGATCCCATTGTAAGCCAGTATCTAAATGTCTACTACGTTGAAAATTATAATGTTTCAAAAGCTGAGATTATTATCCCTGCGGCAGATCTTTCTGAGCAGATCTCGACAGCAGGGCTTGAGGCGTCTGGAACAGGAAATATGAAATTTTCCATGAATGGCGCTTTAACAATTGGTACTGAAGATGGGGCGAACATTGAGATGCGTGAACAGGTTGGAGACCAATGGTGGCCATTTCGCTTCGGAGCATTGACAGAAGAGTTGGCACAGCTACGAAGCTCTGGATCGTACAAGGCGTGGGATATCTATTCGTCAAACCCCGATATAAAAAGAGCTGTAGACTCCCTTCGAGACCATACGTTTACTTCAGAAGAGAGTGCGCATCAATCTATCAGCTCTTTGTATTATTCGCTGCTCGAAGGAGGACAGGGATCAAAGGTCGATCGTTACTTTGTGCTAAAAGATCTGCTCGACTATGTGCAGACACAAAAAAGGGTTGAGGAGCTGTACAAGAAGCCTTCTCTATGGGCTGAATACGCTATTCATAATATAGCTGGTATGGGAACTTTTTCTAGCGATAGATCTATTCAAGAATACTGTCAAAAGATTTGGGGAATAGACCCTGTCCCTATGAATTTAGAGTTTTATGATAAGATTCAAAGTTCATACCGGGAAAGTCAGCGTGGGTGTATGACGCTTTTTGAGCCCAGGTCTTAAAATCCAACCTGAGAGCGTTGAATAATTCAAACTTTTCAAGCAAAACTAAGGTGGTGGTTGCCGCCCCCAAACCCCCGCCTGAGGGGCTTGCCCCTCAGACTCCCCACAAGAATGGACCATTTTTTCGAACTAAAGTTCGAAAAAATGGTCCATTCTACGAAAAGAGTATCGAAAGGCATTTTTGAAATGACAATGAATTATTCAAACCCAAGTTGGGTTTAAATCAAATTATTTGGCAGGTTCGAGCTGACTTTGAATTCCCCAGTATTCGAGCAGCTGACTGTATTTACTGCTCTTGACGTATTTTTGGATGCCTTCATTCAAAAGCTCTATGAGGTCGTGATTTTCCCCTTGAGAGACGGCGATACGAATATTTTGTGTCACAAGTGGTGGGGTTAAGATGCGCAGCTTCGATCGGTATAGGCTTTGCTGAAGTCGTTTAGCGTTTATAAAATTAAGGATCATTCCATCGATTTTGCCATCCAAAAGGTTGTCAAGGGCATGAAATGGACTGTCATACGGGCGTAAAAGCCACGAAGATTTTGCTCCAATGACAATGTCTGCGCCCTCTGCTCTGTCGAAGGCGATCTCGACATTTTCCATCTCCCCCGTGAACTTATATGGGGAGGTGGAACGAACGACAACTACGGTGCCACTCACAAAATAAGGCTCTGTGAAATCAAAAAACTGCTTTGTCATATTATTGACAGACATAGCGGTGAGGACAGCATCTACCTCTCCTCTTTCGAGCAGTGAGGAGAAGGTACTCGAATCTCTCATAACAAGTCTAACAGTGATCCCCGCTTCTCTGGCTATGCCATAGAGAAGTTCTGAAGAAAATCCGGTGACATTTTGCTCTGTCCCATAAAGGGGAATATTTTGCCACCGACTTGGATAGGCGATTGTGTAGTATGATCGCTTTATCGGAGCGGGCTCTTTTTGGCATCCTGTAGGCATCAGAAGAGTAAGGAGAAGGAGTGAAAGTGCAAGGGATACGCGCTTTGTGGAGATGGCCATGCAATGTACTCAATTTTATTTGGTGCTGTCTCCCTTATACCCTACTACTGGCAAAAAATCCAATCTGAACTACCCTTGTCTAGAGGGAGACAGATCGGACACAATCAGGGATAAAAACATTTCATTTTGCTGGAAAATCCCTCTTTATGGGATACTCCTTCGATCTGATAGAAACGAAAAGACTGTATTTTCAGCAAAGGAAAAGATCAATGGCTCGTTATAGAGGCCCCAAGAACCGTATTGCTCGTCGTTTTGGAATGAACGTATTTGGTCGAGCTCGAAATCCCTTAGCTCATAAGGCTCATCCTCCGGGGATGCATGGCGCAAGGCGGAGAAAGAAATCCGATTATGGCATGCAGCTTGAGGAAAAGCAAAAGTTAAAAGTTGTATTTGGAATGATAACAGAGTCTCAGCTTCGTCGCTATTGTGATGAGGCCTCTCGCTGTCATGGAAATACCCCAGAGCTACTTGTGCAACAGCTTGAGTGCCGTCTTGACGTTGTTGTATATAGGTTGAGGCTTGCTCCTACAATCTTTGCCGCTCACCAGCTCGTCTCACACGGTCATATTCAAGTAAATGGAAAGCCCGTGACTATACGCTCATTCCAAGTGCGTCCAGGTATGGTGATCTCTGTGCGAGAGAAATCAAAGAAACATAAGCAAATCGCTGATGCAGTTCAGAATGCGACCCGTTCGATACCTGAGTATCTCGAACTCAATGAGGGGGATCTCACAGGCAAGCTAAATTCGCTTCCAACAATGGAGGCTGTCCCGCTTCCCTTGGAAATTAATATTCCAATGGTATGCGACTTCTTGATGCATAAGCGATAAGCTTTCGCTATTCTTGCTTCTTTTCACGCCCAGATCCCTAAAGGGTTTGGGTTATTTTTTTGAGGCCTGACAATGAATGTTTCTACTCGTATATGTGTCTTTGGGCTGTTGTGGAAAGACGATATGCTTGGTGTGATTGAACTTAAATCTGTCAGTTGGGATGGCTTTCTTCATCTCCCTGGTGGTGGAGTTGAATTCGGAGAGTCTCCAATGCAAGCTTTGATGAGGGAATGGGAGGAAGAGGTAGGCATTAAAATTATACAGGCCGTTCCTTTTACCAACGTTTCTGTCTGTTTTAATCGGACGGCAGAAGACGGGAAACATCAATCCTGTCACACCATTGGTATGATCTATACGATTGAAAAATACGAAACTCTCTCTGGCGATCAAGTTGAGTATGAGCTGCTGTGGAAAACTGCTGAACAGATACAGGCCACTCCCTGTATGCCCATCCTGGGTTCTCTTGTTCGAGAATGCGCAATTAGGAAAAACAACCACGGCAGTTGAAAGCCTACAATCCGACGCTGCGTAAAAATTTGCTGGATATCACAGGCTTTTCATATTAAAATCTCGCTAAGAAAGATCTAGACGACCAATATTTTTTGACCTCGCACAATAAAAGGGAGATCTTTTATGAAGATAAAACCTCTTTTCGTGACGGATTACTCTGGCACTCGACACGAATTACTTATCCCTCCAGGCCTAGTAGATGAATGCGCCAATGAATTGATATCAAAGAAAATAACAGATCTCTGCAGGAAGTCGAGCTGTTGCTCATTTTCATTATCCTCACCTCCCGAATCACTGTCAGTAGAACAGCGTCGTGTTGTCCAAAAGCTGCATAAACCTTCTATACAAGAAGAAATTAATAATGAACTCACGTCTCACATATATTGTTTATTTAAAAAGGTTACCAGTCGAGATGAAAATCAAAAAGAGAATAATCAAAAAATCGATGAACCTGAATGTTTTCAAAAAATGGAAACCTTTTTAATAGAAGAAGTACAGAAAATTTGGCTGGTCGTGGATGCTCAACGTAATGCAGAGGTTGAAAAAGTATTAAGGGAAACGGACGATTTAAGAAGTGAATGTTCTGCCCTATGGCAACGCCTAAGCACAAAATCTTAATATATTTTTACAAGTTCGAACAATTTTATTGAACCATTCTCGCTATCATTAAAGGACTTTGTTTTTTTCATTCCGGCAACCTTGACACACTTGAAGTAGCCATGCCTGTTGCCTGGAAGTATGTTCTTATGTCCGTTTCACATTATGGGGCTTGGTAACGTCACTATTTTCCCAATATAAATGAGAAGTGTGATTTTTTCTCGCTCGAAAAGCGCTATTCAGCACACCCTTCAAATAAACAGCTATTACTCTTGTTTCTTCATTGAATAAATGATTGCCTTTTGCTGTAAATCAATCTATGTATAAGAAAAAAGTAATTATTTGCTGACGAGGTGTAAAGTGGCAGTAGAGGATACTGGTCCGCCAGTACATAAGTTTGGAATGGATCAAGTGGGCGCTGCGTCTCAGGGTGATATGGTGGGGAGGCTCATTGCTCGAGAAGAAGGACTATTGCTTGATCTCCAGGAGGCTAGGAGACAAAGTAAGACATTGGGAGGTAGTGATCGAGTATGTGAACAAAAAGAAGTTAGTGAGAAGATTACGCAAATACAAAGACAACTTCGGGAAGTATGGCACCAGCTTGAACTAGAAGAAGGTGGTATAAGAAGGTCGCTCGATTTGGAGCCCGGTCAGACACCCGTCAGTTACGCAGATAGACAACAAAGATTAGGAGAAGCAAGTGTAACATCTGATGGACGAGTAATGGCACATGATATTTTGCAAGGAGAGCTCGTTCCGCGCGGTTATGCGCAGATTGAGCATGGAATACCTCAGAGCGAACTGTCTATAAGAGCTAGAGAGAGCACAGTCCAATCTTTCAGATAGAGAAACCTTAATTTCAGCATTACGGGACTGTCATGCACTACACCCAAACTCATCTTTGAAACGTTGTCTGAACGAAATTGCTAGAACAGTTGCTGGAAAAGACACAATTTCAGGCCGCAAGAGGGATAGAATTCAAAATACTATTGAGCACGCCATTAAGAAATTGCAGGACTTCAAAACCGATGATTGGGAGAAACTCAAGGAAGAGATTAGCGTCTTCGAGGCACAATTAGCACATGGATACGAGCTTCAGCTCGATGCTCAAGAAGCTAATTTATGGATGTTAAACGCTGATGATAATCTTCAAAAACTTGATACGCCTTTTTTAACGTGGGTGACGAATATAATAACAGATCGCGGCGACAAAAGTAAGATAGAGCGTTCAGACCTCATGTTGGATTATCTGCGCTATTGGGACGGTCAAGTTTGTGGGACAGATCCCATGCCATCAGAGGATTTCCAGGCTAAATTTTTAGAGGATCTCTCAAACGGTAAAGACCCGCTTACAAATGGGTTTCTTAAAAATCTCGTTAAGCAACCAGATGAGGGGTTGGGAGATCTTCCGATTTTTCAACTACCAGGAGATAAACAGATTTATTTTGGCGAATCCGTGCAAATCTGGTACATTAAAAACCATGCTCCAAAAATACGAATAGCACAGTTTGTGGATATAATTAGACACAAATCAAAAAAGATAACATCAACAATGTACCGTGAAATATTGGCAGCTCCTACTCCCCAAAAAAAGCTTGAGCTTAAACAAAGCATGGATCTCTTTCTCTCCTTACTTGAAACCGGCTTTGAATACGCTACTAAGACGACAATTGACCATATGAGTGCTTACAACAGTGACTTAGGAAAACAAATACAGGCAATTTATGATGAGAAAACGACACTAAGCAGTCCAGCTAAAGGAGGAGTGAAAGAGGTTCATATGGGAAGCGCCTTACGTCCAGGGCCAAAAGGGTTCCCTGATAACGAAGATGTCTAAGCTTAAAATATCGTCCATTGCGATTACTTGGACGGAAGCGTCAATACTGTTTGCTACGTCGATTGTGTACTGAAGCTCCAGATCTCTTTTTTGGAATCGGGTTTCTTTGTTTCAGGATCTTCAATTTGAAAGAAGGGATGGCATCCAGAAGAGGGGTCCAGGAACAATGAAAATGAGTTGATGCTACATATCGAAGGAGAAGAGAAAACGCTCAATTATCGATCTCACCAGTTGACTCAACAAGTGAAAAACGCTCTATATTCCAGGCAATACCATTTTTTGAATGGTCTTCGCTCGAAAATTGCACATTGTAATGCTCGTAGGTTTCTCCTGTCTTATTGAATATTAGGCGGTTGCTCTCTTGAGAGCCTCTTCGTGACGAGTCTTATAAAGAATATAGAGGTTACTGCCGACGATGATAACAGCACCGACAACCATGCGCATCTCTGGAGCCTCATTCCAGCAGAAAAAATCAAGACAGACCACCCACAAATAGGTGGAGTAATCAATCGGCGCCAGGGTTGAGCCTTTGGCAAACCGTACGGCCTGAGCGATAGCGTATTGTGCCGCGGCAGTAAGAACTCCAACGAAGGCAAAGAGTGTCCAGTGAGCCAAGGGCATAGAGGTCCATGCGCCGATAATGAGCGGTAGGGTTACCAAAATCATAGCGATATTAGGGTAGATCGCGATTGCGAGGCTGTGCTCTGTTTGGGCGAGATGACGCATCAAAATCTTGTTGAGAGCGGCGAAAAAGGCACCTGCTAAAACAATAACAGAGGCCCATTCAAAGACATTTGATCCTGGTTGCATAGCGATAATAACACCAATCATACCGATCCCAACTGCTGCCCAACGATCCCAACTTGCCGACTCTTTCAGTAAGAGAACGCTTAAAATAATCATAAAAAGAGGAGAAGTATAGCCTAGGGTATAGATGACCGTGAGCGAGCTGAGACTGAAGGCAAACATGAAGGCGTAGGTGGAGCCGATGTTGACGAGTAGTCGAAAGATGTGGCGTTTTGGATGGACGGTCTGTAGGACGTGGCGGGGGCCCCCTTGAAAGAAGGTTGCAATAAAGAGGGGAAAAATGCGAGTGGCGGCGCGTAAAAAAGTCACTTGGTGGACCGAATATGTTTCCATCAAGTGCTTGATAAAGGCGTCCGATAAGGGGTAGAGGGCAAGACCCACGATCATAAGGGTGACGCCAAGGGTTGCCCGGGAGTGAAGTTGACGGTCCGAAGCAGTTGACATGCGTTCTCCGGTTTTGGGGTAGTTATTCGTTTTCCTGAAAAAATGATCCAAAAGCTCGTAAAGACACTAATAGTAACATTTTTTAATATTCTTTGTCATTTTATTTTTTGACGCCGCCCGAATATTGTTTTTAAGATATTCCAGGGTTTGGCTCCCTGATTGTAACTTAGTCCGTGGCCGAACGGAAAGAGGATAACGGTGAGGCTACGATTTCCCCGAGAGACGGATGATATTTTGGAGAATGTTAATAGCCTCTTCGAGCTGGTGGTCCACACCTTTTGTTTTGAGATATGGCGAAGGTGGGCGATGGTTGCGTTTGGCGTACTCTTTTCGAAGTTGGGGAATAAGCTTTCTGTATTTATCAGTAGGAGCTTGCAGGTAGGGAAGATAATGTTTTTGGTACCAGCCAAGGTGTTTTTTTGAGATATCCTCCAGAGGATCATCGAACAGAGGTTCGATATCTTCATATTGTTCACGCGATCTTCCCTTGAAAGAGGTGGGGCCTGGACGAGAGATAACGATATCTGCCTGGACTCCTCTTCCTTGTGGGGAGACGCCAGAGACCGTATACAGTTTCCCCACGGTCATTTTCATGGGGAGGGCGTCTGCTTTTTTTGTTACCGTCTGCATTTGGACGCTGCCCTTTCCATATGATACTTTATCTCCAACAACGATGGCTCTTCCGTAATCGACAAGCGCCTGGGCCACAATCTCTGCGGATGAGGCTGTTGTATGGGAGATCAGGACAATGATGGGGCCATTGTAGGCAATCTTCCGATCATAATCGCGGAAGATACAGTGGGATTCATCTTGGTATACAGCAGAGAGGACAACCCCTGTTGAGACAAAAAGGCCCACGACTTTAGCCGCCTCTGCTATGTATCCGCCCCTATTTCCTCGAAGATCGAGGATGAGGCCCGATAGAGCGCCCTCTGCCTGGGCCTTTTCCAAGCCAACCTGCAAATCGTTTTCAGTGGAGGGGCCCTGGAATCCCTGGTCTTGGGACGTTTGCTCCCCGGACTTCTGGTCCTGGGATCCTTGGTCCTGGGGTCTTCGGTCTTGGGACCCTCGGTAGAGGGAGGGAACGGTGGCAATGGCTATTGGACCTTGCTGTGTAGAGCGTGTTTTTATGGATGCTCTTCCTTCCAAGATTGAATAGAGTCTACTTGGTATCGACGTTGATAGTTTTGTTTTGTTTGCTGGTCGCTCTATTTTGATATGTACTGTTGTCTCTTCCTCTGCGTGGAGATAGCTATCTATTTCATCCCGAGACATTTTTGAGCAGGGGAGATGGTTGATGGCAATAAGAACATCCTTTGCCTGCAAGGTGCCTATCGCATCGGCAGGAGAACCTTTTGTAATATGGGAGATAAACCAAGAGCCGTTATTTCTCTTTGCTGAGATTCCTGTGCCAAGGCCCTGTTTTGTAAGACGTTCTCTCATAAATCGAGCCTGCCGGGCATCCATAACTTTTGAATGGACATCAAAAGTAGAGACAAGAGATTCCAGAATGAATCTGACAAGTAGCGCCTCATTTTCCCCTGTTGCCGAGAGCGAAAGCCAGAGCTCCTGGTGAGAGCGCCTTTCTTTCTCCACAAGCTGTTTTGCTTTTCTCCACTCCGCTAAAGTTGGTTGCGAGCGGGTATTGGCGGCAATACTTGAGAGAAGAGAAAGAGATATCCGTGATTGCAATTCATTTTGCGAGGTTGCGTATGTCTCAAAGCGCGGGAGGGTCTGTGTGGCGCCCGATCTTTTAATGTTGAGGCTTCTTTCAGTTTTTTGGGCTCTTTTAATAGCTTTTTTACATACATCGAGCATTTCGAAATAGGCTGAAAAAGAGTTGTCCCGAAGTTGTTTGGCATATGTCTCCCCATTATGGAAAAAAGGATCGACTTCGGATGCTAGAAGGTAGATTTTATGAGGATCAAAGAGAGAAAAAAAATGCCTGTGAGATTCGATGGCACCTTTAGCACCAAACGAAGGTTGGCCGCTATGACGTTTTAAAAGTGACCGCAGGACGGAAGGAAGCTCGCTGATGGAGTTCTCTTCGGCGGGGACCACCTCGGCGGGGACCACCTCGGCGGGGACCACCTCGGCGGGGACCACCTTGGTGAAGACCACCAGCTCTTGGGTGGCGGGGCATTGACATACTAAAAAGATAAAAAATGAAAAAAGAAGATTGCGCATTTTAATAGGTCCCCCTAACTGTTCATCTATTACCCTCTTCAAACATTATTCACAATGAATCGTCTTTCTCGATATATTGGCTGGCTACAATGTTGGTTTTTTGTGATAAACTCATCGTTAACAGCCTATTTCTGCGATTGGAGGGGAAGAAAACTCTTTGAGTGGAAGTGGGTGATCGTGATACCATCTACCACACGTGCTCTTTTGCGAGATAATTCTCTTGAGAATTTGTGCCTGTTTGGTGAGACCGAATGGGGTGTTCTCGATGGGTACGAACTGAAATAACGATTGATTTTTGCTATAAGGGAAAAGATTTATGCCAACAATTAACCAGTTGGTTCGCTCACCACGTAAGCCAAAGAGATGGAAAGGGCGATCGCCCGCTTTGCGAGCCTGTCCTCACAAGCGTGGTGTCTGCGTACAGGTTAAAACAAAGACCCCCAAGAAACCGAATTCAGCTCTCCGAAAGGTGGCATGGGTACGTCTGTCTACAGGCCAAGAGGTGATTGCGTACATTGGTGGAGAGGGGCACAACCTACAAGAGCATAGCATTGTGCTTGTTCGTGGTGGCCGAGTACGCGATCTTCCCGGTGTGCGGTATCATATTGTGCGTGGTGTGCACGATACGGCCCCCGTGAAAGATCGCAAGCAGCGTAGATCGAAGTATGGGGCCAAGAGGCCCAAGTAATCCAGCTAAGACCGTGGAATTTTAGGTTTTGTTGGATTGTTATTTGAGTGCAAACAAGAACAAAAGAATTGAGTAGTGTATGTCTAGAAGACGACGAGCAAAGGTCAGGGAGATATCTCCGGATCCAAAATTTAGAAGCCAAGTGTTGGCAAAGTTTATCAATAAGATCATGTTAGGCGGAAAGAAAAACTCTGCCCGACGGACGGTGTATAATGCTCTCGAGAAATTTTCATCTCGGATTAAGATGGGAGATCCCCTAGAAGCATTCGAGGCAGCCCTTGAGAATGCGAAGCCCTCTCTGGAGGTAAAGTCGCGTAGGATTGGAGGTGCTACCTACCAGGTACCCATTGAAATAGCGCCGGCAAGAAGAACGTCTTTGGCAATGCGATGGATCATTGGTTTTTCTCGAAAACGACCAGGTAAGTCGATGGAAGAGGCGTTAGCTCTCGAACTCTCTGATTGTTACAACAACCAGGGAACGACGATTAAAAAGAAAGAAGATACACATAGAATGGCCGAAGCTAACAAGGCGTTTGCACATTACAAGTGGTAGGGAATAAAAGATTATGACGGAGCAGAACGAAAGGAAGTTACGAAATCTTAGAAATATCGGTATCATGGCTCACATTGATGCTGGTAAGACAACCGTCACTGAAAGGATTTTGTACTATTGTGGCCGGACTCACAAACTTGGTGAAGTGCACGAAGGTGCGGCGACAATGGACTGGATGGAGCAAGAGCAAGAGCGTGGAATCACCATCACCTCTGCTGCGACAACGGTCTTTTGGAAAGATACCCAGATTAACATCATCGATACCCCTGGTCACGTCGACTTCACAGTTGAAGTTGAGCGTTCTCTTCGTGTGCTTGACGGTTCTGTCGCTGTATTTTGCGCTGTCGGCGGTGTTGAGCCCCAATCAGAGACAGTTTGGAGGCAGGCCGATAAGTATGCTGTGCCGCGCATTGCGTTTGTTAATAAAATGGATAGGATGGGAGCTGATTTCTTTGAAGCTGTTGAGACTATCCGTGATAAGTTAGGTGCCAACGCCTGGCCTGTCCACCACCCTATTGGTGCTGAAGCTGATTTCAAAGGGATGGTAGATGTTCTCGCTATGAAAGCTTATCTCTTTCACGATGAGACACTAGGTGCTGATTGGGAAGAGCAGGATGTTCCCGCAGAGCTTCTTGAAAAATGTAAGAAGATGAGAAATGACATCCTCGAAGACTTGGCGACGTATGATGAAGCTTTCCTCGAGAAAGTAATTGAAGATCCCGATGGCATTTCAATGGAAGATATCAACGACGCCATGCGAAAGGCTATTTGTAACAATAAGATTACACCTGTTCTTTGTGGTTCTGCTTTTAAGAATAAAGGCGTACAGCAACTTCTCGATGCTGTTATCTCTTGGATGCCATCTCCCCTTGATAGAGGGGCGGTTCGTGCCTTTGAGCCAACAACACATGAAGAGGAAGTTCTCGAGCCATGTGAGGACGCACCACTAGGAGCACTGGCATTTAAGATTATGTCGGATCCATATGTTGGTAGGTTGACATTTGTTCGTGTTTATAGCGGCGTACTCAAAAAAGGTACGACCATCTTAAATAGCACGAAAGGAACAAAAGAGAGAGTCTCTCGAGTCCTCGAAATGCATGCCAATCAGCGAAAAGAATGGGATGAGGTGGGTGCCGGGTATATCGCCGCTGTTGTAGGTCCCAAAAGCTTTGCTACAGGTGATACAATTTGTGCGGTAGATCATCCGCTTATTCTTGAGAAGATGGAGTTTCCAGAGCCTGTTATTTCCATGGCCATTGAGCCGAAATCAAAAGCGGAAAGGGAAAAACTCTCACTCGCCCTGTCTGCACTTTCTGATGAAGATCCAACATTTCGCGTTAGCACAAACGAAGAGACAGGACAAACAATTATCTCTGGGATGGGAGAGCTCCATCTTGAGATTATTTACGATAGGATGAAAAGAGAGTTTGGTGTTGATGCCGAAGTTGGTGCTCCTCAAGTTGCGTACAAAGAGACCATTTATAAGCCGGGCAAAGCGCAGACAAAGTTTGTCAAGCAAAGTGGTGGTCGAGGGCAGTATGCTCACGTCGAAATTGAAATTGAGCCTAACGAGCGTGGTGAGGGTAATGAAGTTGTCAGCAAGATTGTTGGCGGTGTCATTCCTAAAGAGTTCATTGGTCCTACAATCAAGGGTATTGAGGAAGGACTTAACAATGGTGTCCTCGCTGGCTATCCACTAGTTGATGTCAAAGTATCTATCGTTTTTGGTTCCTATCACGAAGTTGACTCTAGTGAACTTGCCTTTAAGATTTGTGGTTCAATGGCTGCAAAGGATGCTGCCAAGAGTGCAAGTCCCGCTCTTCTAGAGCCGATCATGAAAGTTGATATCACAACGCCAGAGGCAGCTCTAGGTGATGTGTTTGGTGACGTGAGTAGTCGGCGAGGGCAAATTCGTGGTCAAGAGGACGCTAAAGGCGGAGCAAAAGTAATTCACGCATATGTACCTCTTAGCGAGATGTTTGGTTATTCAACGAGATTGCGTTCGCTCTCTTCAGGACGAGCGACCTATACGATGGAGCCAAGTCATTTCGAAAAAGTTCCCGTAAAAATCCAAGAATCGATTGTGAAAAGGTAGAGAGAGACCGATGGTAAAGACAGAAAAACACGAAAAAGCGTCAAAGGCGACTCGCCAGAAGATACGTATTTGCTTGAAAGGATATGACAAGCGGGTGCTTGACTGTTCTACGTTAGATATTGTGGAGACAGCAAAGCGAACTGGGGCAACTGTTGTTGGTCCCATTCCTCTTCCTACACGTCGGGAGATCTTTACTGTTCTTCGGTCTCCTCACGTAGATAGAAAATCTCGTGAACAGTTTGAGATGCGTACTCACAAGCGTCTTGTCGATATCCTCAGTCCAACGTCTAAGACAATTGATGCACTCAAAGCATTACGACTGCCTGCGGGTGTTGGCATCAAGATCCGAGCGGCGAAGTAAGCAGCGTAAGAGTTCTACTGAGAAATATGAAAATGGCCACCTAACCAAATAGGTGGCCATTTGTTTTAATCGTTTGATTTCTTATTTTTAGCATTGCACTGAGGACATGTAGGTTTGTTTTCCCTGTTATCAACAGTGAAGTTGTGCTGGCATTGCTGGCAGGAGATTGTTCTGAGGTTTACAGGCTTAACAAATACTTTCCCCTGTTTTCCAATGCGAACCATTCGGACGGGGACATAGTCGGTTCCAATTTTTGCCAGAAGTTCTGTTTCAGTTACTTGAAGATCATTAAGGGTTACCTCAACAAATCCTCGAGCATGTGGTCCTTTGGGATCTCTTTCGGGGAGAGTGGCGGGGCGCTGTCGGTGACCTGGAGGGGTTAAATTGGGTTCTTTTGCATGTAGCCCGACTGTTGTTCCTACAAGTAGCAGTGCACATACTAATTTTTTCATAAAGACTCCTTTTACGATCTCAAATATAAACTAACCCTAACTATTTACTGGGTTTGAAAGGCGTATGCCTTCCGATGTGTATACCTTTGGGCTGGGGATAAAGTCAATCCTCTGAGATGAGGCGTCTTGGAAAAATGAAAAGATCGCATGGTGAAAAAAGAAAACAGCCACCTAAGCATGTAGATAGCTGTTTTCTGCATTCCTGAAGTAAATATTATTTTGTCGTTTTACATTGGGGGCAGGGTCTTTTTCCACTTCTGCCGGCCTTGTATTCGTTTTGACACTGAGAGCATGTTTTCATGATTCCTGAACATGTTTTGACAAATACGGTTCCCTCTTTTCCAATGAAAAGAGCTCGGATTGGGAGAGCTTTGCCATCTATTGTCGCGAGAATTTCACTCTCTGTAATTTCCAAATCTTGCAGAGAGACCTGAGCAAATCCGCACTGTTGTTTAAGTGTTCCTGGATTCGGAAGGCTGCGTTGGTGCTCACCCCGTCCTCGATGACACCCCTGTGAGTTGCAACGAGGTGTTGCCTGTAGAGCGACAGTTGCTCCGACGACAAGTAATAGGGCGCATGCTAATTTTTTCATGATATAACTCCATTTATGATCTAAAATATAAACTAACAACCAACTGTGTATTGGTTTTGGCCTGATATAGACTAGTAAAAGTATGCTCCCCTATTCGAGATAATGTCAATCCTCTGAAATGGGATGTCTTGTGAAAATGAAAAGATCGTACGGTGAAAAAAGAAAACAGCCACTGCATGTATAGGTGGCTGTTTTTGCATTTCGGATGTGGGATATTACTTTTTCGTTTTACGTTGGGGGAAGGGCTGGTTCCAAATTCTGCCACTGTATTCTTGTTGACTCGGAGAACACGTTTCGACAAATACGGTTCCTTTGTCCCCAATGAAAAGAGTTCGAATGGGGACAGCCTTACCGTCAATTGTTGCGCGAATTTCAGTCTCTGTGATCTCCAAATCATGAAGGGATACTTGAGCAAATCCGCAATTTTGCTTACGTGTTTCTGGATTCGGAAGGTTACGCTGGTGCTGATCTTGTTCTTGATGACGGCCCTGCGAGTTGTAACGAGGTGTTGCCTGTAGAGCGACAGTCGCTCCGATGACAAGTAATAGAGTGCATGCTAATTTTTTCATAGTTTAATTCCTTATAATAATTTAAAATATAAACTAACTGTAAAAACTTTTTGTTAGTTTTGAATACAAAGTAAGTATGTTAGCCTCTTTGGAATAATGTCAATCTTCTCACTGGCTTTTCCCTCATTAAGAGACTATAATCAGGGCTCATGGTCTCATCTGAAAACCGCTTTTCCTTGTTATCGACATTTAGAAGGAACTTTGGCACAGTATGGGTTTTATGAAAAAAATTAAGGCGGTGTTCTTCAGTGAAAAAGACATATCTTATTTTGCTCCGACATGGCGAGTCAATGTGGAACAAGGCAAACTTATTTACGGGGTGGGTAGATGTTCCTCTCTCTCCCGCAGGTATTCAGGAGGCTCTGGCTGCTGGTAAGGAGCTGGCAGACTATGATATTGATGTCGTCTTTAACTCGACTCTTGTTCGTGCGACGATGACAACAATGCTTGCCTTAAGCGAGCATCCGAGTAAAAGAACACCTATCGTTCAGCATGAAGAAGGAACGCTCCAAGAGTGGGGAAAAATTCACTCGGAAGAGACACAGAAGAAAATAATCCCTGTCTTTAAAGCAGATGCTCTCAACGAGAGAATGTATGGAGCTTTGCAAGGGCTAAATAAGAAAGAGACCGCAGAAAAATACGGAGCAGATGTTGTTCACAAATGGCGGCGCGGATACCGTGATCAACCACCCGAGGGAGAGAGTTTGGAACTGACCCTCCAAAGAACGATGCCCTATTTTCACGAAACTATTGCACCGGCATTAAATGAGGGAAAAACGGCTCTAGTGTCTGCTCACGGTAACTCTTTACGCTCAATTGTAAAGTATTTAGATAGTCTCGATGAAGAACAAATCCTCAAATGTGAAATACCAACTGGTGTTCCTCTTGTCTATGCCTATAAGGATGGTGCTTACGAAAAGATGAGTAGATGAAACAACGATTAAGTAAAGTAATGGCAGCAGCAGGAGTTGCCTCAAGAAGGGCGTGTGAAGAGCTTATTTTTGCAGGATGCGTAAAAGTCAATGGCAAAAAAGCAGATCTTCCTCAAACGATGGTCGATCCTGAAGAAGACATCATCAAGGTCAAAGGCAAAACCATCAAAAGGGCCCCTAAACGTGTCTATTATGCTGTGCATAAACCCGTCGGATACGTTTGTACCAGTGCTCCTCAGGTAAAAAAACGTGCTGTAGATCTTGTAGAAACTGATCTTAGGCTTTTCACAATAGGAAGGCTTGACAAGGAGACGTCAGGTTTAATACTTCTTACAAATGATGGCCATTTCGCTCATCGTATAATGCATCCATCTGGTGGAGTAAAAAAAGAATATATCGCCAAGGTAGATAGAGAAATCACCCATGAGCATCTCACATGCCTGTCTCAGGGTTGCTATGTGCAGAATGTGCTGGTGCGTCCCGTAAGTGTTAAGAAGGTACGTCGGGCGACCATCCGTATCGTTGTTCAAGAGGGGCGTTATCATGAGGTAAGAGAGCTTTTAGCGGCCGTTGGTCTGACCACTATTGAGCTTAAAAGAGTTCGCATTGGTGGGCTTTCCCTTGGAAAGCTAGCCCCAGGAAGTTGGAAATTACTCGAGCCTGGTGAGATAGACAAGATATTTCCCGAGCCAAAGAGTGGTAAACAGACGGAAATAAAATGAGAGATGGCGGGTGATATACTGCCATTTTGTGTGGGAATCAAAAGCGCAGGTTGTTCTCGCCAACTTTTTTAGTATCAAAGAGATATGATCAATGTAGCTTAATCGTTCTGCTGCACAGGCAGATGTACACTCTCTTCTTGTAAAGGCTCAACAGCTGTCTCTTCCTGAGAAGAGCTCCTTGCACTCTCTGTGGGTTCAACAGTCGTGGTCTCTATCACAGGCGTATGTATACTCTCTTGTGTAGGCTCGCTGTCTCTTCCTGAGAAGAGCTCCTTGCACTCTCTATGGGTTCAACAGTCGTGGTCTCTATCACAGGCGTATGTATACTCTCTTGTGTAGGCTCAACAGCTGTCTCTTCCTGATAAGAGCTCCTTGCACTCTCTGTGGGTTCAACAGTCGTGGTCTCTG